>OBJR01000005.1_pt1 | contig 40231 bp, 86 predicted proteins | sample 1519711 | NCBI WGS metagenome assembly OBJR01 (sample SAMEA3235155, study PRJEB22506) | soil metagenome | biome: Forest; feature: Temperate coniferous forest; material: soil | place: Canada | collected 2011-06-18 | depth 0.2 m | reverse complement strand
TAGTCACAAACACCAGCGGCCATTTAACAACTGTTCGCGTTGGTGTCTTTTCTGGTGCAGGAGGAACTGGACAAACATACATGAACGATGGCGCGGTATCTGGGCTGACAAATCCCACTGACTGGATATCAACCTTCGGGAGTAATGTTATTGTGACGGTAGGGGGGTCTAATAGTGGGGTTATGCAAACTACCGCACCAATTATATATGTAAGCACTCCTGAAGGTGCAGCGGGCACTTGTGATTTTTATCTTTTTGGCCGCGTGTTCCCGTGACCGTCACCGCGCGGGCGAAACTTCGTGGACGATGCGCGGCGTGAAAGGAATGTGAGATATGACTGATCCTGGTAATCTTACTCGTTCTCCTGCTGGTCGGTGGTCTGCCGACGTGGGGCTACCACAACTACGGCTATGGGCCGAGTGGCGGTCTTGGCCTTATTTTGATAATCCTTGTCGTGTTGCTGTTGGTGGGGAGGATATAACCGAGTGAACATCACGCTGCCCGTTGCCTGTATCGTGCTCGCGCTGGTCTTCGCGTTGTTCGCGGCGATCCGCCCGCAGCCCTATCTCCCGTGGGTGCATCCGGGTTGGCTGGCGTTCGCGTTCTACATGCTGTCGTTTTTGGTGCGGTAGATGCTAAACGACCACTTCACCTACTTCATCGACCACCTCCCGAGCATCATCACGGCGATTTGCTCCGGCATCATCATGGTCCGGCAGCATGTGAACGCGGGGAAGGTGAAGGTCACCGCCGACATAACGCAGAGTATCAAGCACGACATGGACAACGGTGTGATACCGAACCGCGTTGCGCTCGCCGTAACGACCGCGACAGTCGATCAATTGAAACCCGTCATTGAGAAGAATGCCAAGATCGTGGTTGACACGGCCAGGCAAGTCGCCGCTGATCTTGCCGATGCGACTGGGACATTCCGCAAGCCATGACGATCCTCATCTACACGCTCATCGCCGTGTTCGTCGTCTGGCGGGTGGTGGTGTGGTGACATGCCAACGTCACCCAACACCGAAGCCCGGTCGTTCCGTTTCGAGCGGTCGCTTTGGGCGCGCGTGGACGCCTACGGGGATCGGCGTATGCTGGCCACGAAGCTGGCGGTGATGCGGGAGATCGTCGAGGCGGGGCTGGACGTGCTGGAGAGCAAGCCGCCGGGAGAGTTGCCACAGTGGCGAGGGAAAAGAGAATGCTGAAATACGTGCTCGCCCTGATCCTGCTCGCCTCGCCCGCTTCTGCGCTGACGATCAATCCGACGTGGGACACGAGCGTCACGAGCGGCCCGCAATCCGCGCAATTCCAGGGCGCGGTCAACAAGGCCATCGCCTACCTTCAAGGCAACTACTTTAACCCGGTCACGGTCAATATCAAATTCGGCTTTGGTGCCATCAACGGCGTGCCGTGCTCCAGCCTCGGCACGTCCTACACCTACTGGAATGGCGGCTACACGCCGTCTCAGATGCTCGCGTGGCTCAAAGCATCCGCCACGTCGCAGGACGACGCGACCGCTTACGCGAACTGGCCGGCGACGTTCGCGCCATCGCTGGGGTATTGGCTATCGACGGCGGTGCAAAAGGCATTCGGTATCCGGTCGGCCAGCACGGCGGTCGATGGCAACGTGTGTCTGTCGTCAGCGTACGCCATGACCTTCGACAACTCGGGTGGCGTGGCGCCGGGCATGTATGATCTGACCGGTGTTGCGCTTCACGAGATCACCGAAGTCATGGGGCGGTCCTCGTCGGCAGGCAGCGACGGCGCCTCCGTGCTGGACGCCTTCCGGTATCTGAACGGTGTGTTTTCTCACGCCTGGGGCGGGTCTTTCTCCATCGACGGCGGCCAGACATCGTTGCAGACTTTCAGCTTGTCGAGCGATAGCGGCGACTGGGGCAACAATATCCCGAACGATCCGGTGAACGCCTATGTGACATCGGGGGTTGTTCTGGTGTTCAGTCAGCCCGATTTGGTGGCGGTGGACGTGATCGGTTGGAGCCGCGCCTCGGTTCCGCCGCCGCCGGTTCCCGCGCCTCCAACGGGGTTGAGCGCGACCCCGGGCAGTCAGCGGCACGGCCACACCGTCAACTACTTCGTGTCGCTGGCATGGTCGCAGTCTGGCGCCACGGGCGATCAGGTCTGGCGTTCGGTCAACGGCGGCGGGTTCACGCTGCTGCGGACGATCAGCGGGGCGACGGGGTATACCGATAGCGCCGTTGTTCACGGAAGCAGCTATGTCTACTATGTGGTCGCGACGAACACGGCGGGGGCAAGCCCGCCATCGACGACAGCGGGAGCGGTGCCATGAAACTCACCGTCCACGTCTCTCTTGCGGAACTCAACCGCATACTTGACAATCGCCAGCACGACGTTGCGGTTTACGCCACTTCGGATCGGTGGTGGATTGAGACGACGTATGTGACGTTCGTCGCGCGGCTTGCATCTGCGCTGTGCGCTCTGCTCATCGCCACCCACGCCCACGCCAGCACGCTCGCCGTCGAGCCGTTCGCTGACGTGGTTCGCGCCGCTCCCGTCGTGGTGCGCGGGACGGTTGGGTCAGCCTACGCCGCGCCGGGACCGATGACCTGTCACATGCTGAACGTGGTCGAAGCCGTGAAAGGCACGGTGCCCCCGCGCATCCCGGTCTGCCAGCCCGGCGGTCGCGTTGGAGATGGCAGGGCGCTGAGCGGCGACGTCGATCTGAACGCGGGTGAGGAAGTCGTGCTACTGCTGCGGAGCAAGGACGGCCGCTACTTCGTCCACAACGCGGCCGGCGGCAAGCTGCACGTCGAACCGAGCGGCGTGGTGATCGGCGAAGGCCCGAACATCGATCGCGTCCATGGCAAGCACAGTCGGGCGTGGCGGCTGGAGGACGTGCGGGCGGCGGCAAAGTGAACGCCTCCATGGAGCGCGTCGCCAACGATCCGCCGACGTTCGCGTTGCGCCTGCACCCGGACGGTGGTTCCTGGCGGGGGCATAGCGATTACAACGGTTCGGCCACGATCACGGTACATGGTGCTGTCGCCGTCATCCAGGCGTTCACGGCGCAGGTGTTCCAGCGCGGCACCAAGGCCGCGATCATGGCGGCGGTGGCACGCGAGTGCGCCCTGGCGCTGATCGGCACGCATGGCGTGAACGGGCGGCTGGTGGTATGGATGGTGCGGGGAGATGAAAATGCCTGATATTTCCGACCATGGGATGAAACTTGATGGTGCCGCGTTTGTGCCTCGCGCTGGTGATACGATTGAGTTTCGTAGCGACCGGCAAACTGAGAAGGGGCCGAGTAGCGGCTCAGTGACTTCGGTGGATCGTCAGGCTCGCACTGCCGTTATTCGTCACAGCGACCATCCCGGAGAGTCGTTCTGCTGGAAGGATGTCAAGGTTGCGTATTGCCGGCTTCGCGGTCCTGGCAACACATTCTGGATGCTTGAATGACCCCTCTAGAAGAAACCATCCTCCGCTACTTGTCCGAGACAACCGAGGTCTCGACCCGCGATGTTGTGACGGAGATCAGGGAGGACTATCAGGTGGTTCGGCAGAAGTTGCTCGGATTGGTTCGCGACGAAATGGCGACGTGTCGCCACGTTGACACGTTGAAATGGCTTCGCACGCCCGCCGGAACCGCCGCGCTGCTTGAGCAACAAGCCCATGCGCGAATATAAATGCCGATGCGGAACGTGCCAGCACGACTACCTGATGAACGAGGCGGTCGGTGCCTGCCTGCTTTTGGGCAAGGACGTTCCGCACCACGAGACCGCTGATTGTTCGTCATGGGAGACGAAGACAAACGACTGGCCCGATCCGTTGCAGTACCGAACCGCCGCGTAACAACAGGAGAGTGAAAATGAGCACAAGCCTACAAGGCTACAATCCCAGTGGAGCACCTGCCCAAGAACGACCGGAAGGCGCGTTTACAGGCCGTATTCGTTCGTTGGCTGACAATGCTACCGGCACTGCTGAGCGGCTTACCCGCGTGCTTCATACCCTGCGTGGTGCGCCGCCTCCGTCACCCGCCGAAGCAGGGAAGATCGTCCGCCAGTCCTGTATCGAAGATTACCTCGGGCAGAATGAGTCCTCGAACAAGAATATCGAGGACATGCTGAACGAGATCGAAAGACTGATCGGTTAATCTCAGGAGAGTGAAATGACTGCTCAAGTACACGATCTCAAACACGTCATCGCTGGGTTTGTCGCTTCGAACGAGGCCATCGGCAAAGCCGTGGCGCATGACATCGCGGAGGCCACGCACCGGGGCAAAGCACATGGCGTGTCCGACGCGGACATGGCCGATATCCTGGAGCCGTTCACGGCCAACCAGGCGGCGGCGATGGCGCTGCTGGCGAAGGTGAAGGCGGTCGCGTAACCCCTTCCCGCCCGCGCGATCCCGTGCCATGGTGCGGATATGAGCGAACTGAGCGAATTCTTTGAGCGTTTCGAACACCCAGACCACGGGTTGCGGGTGCATATCGATCGCGAGTTCGTTAAGGTTCACCGCAAACTCGACCACATCCTTGAAAGGATTGCCCACATGTCCGCGTCGCTCGCCCAACAGCTTACCGATGCCCTTGCCTCCATTACCGCCGATGTCGATGCGGTCAGCACCGAAGTCACCGCGCTCCTCGCTCTGCTGCAAGGACAGGTCGGCCAGACCGTGACGCAAGCCATGGTCGATGCCGCGACTTCTATTGACCAGCGGTTGAAGGCGATCCCGCCCGCTCCTACCCCCTGACCGCGCGACCACGCGGACTACCCGACGCGGGCCGTCCTTCGGGGCGGCCTTTTCGTTTGTGGGTTGTGCCGCTTCCCGTCCCGCCTTATACTACCCGCATGGCGCGACCCAAGACCCTCGATACCCCGACCGAAATCAGGCTGGAACTCGGCCAGCGGGAGGCCATTTTGTCCGCGTTCAGGATCACGGGCGAGGGCGTTCCGGCGTTTGTTCGGCACGCTGTCGCGGAACGGTTGGAGAAGTTGGAGGTTGAAATGTTCCGTAACCACATGACCCGCCATCCCGCGATCCGCGCTGCTGTTGGGGCGATATGATCTTCGATTGTCTCGGTTGGGTGGCTGGTGGCGCGGGCTATGATATCTCTCAGGCCAGCGAACCTCAGCGGCAAGCCATCTTGGCCGCCAACACGTCGCCGGAACAGCAAGCGCGTATGTTTTGGCTCGCATTGAACACGGCATTTCCCGCGCCACCTCTGAAACCGCGCGGCATTCATTGGATACGCACTGGTGGCAATACGTGGCGTGTCGAGATCGTGCGATGACGGTGAGCGCACCCGGCGAGGAACCGTAGGATGCCAGACCGCACTCGAACCGGCGCACTTGCCGTCAACTTTCTGCGCTCCGAAGATAGCGTGGCTGAATCCCAACGCCGCGCTGCCGCGCTGGCCGCCGAGGAGCGGGAACGGTTGGCGATGCTTGCGGCACAGGAGGCGGGATGAGCGACGAAAGCACCGGCTGCGCGGACGATGATAGTGATCTCGGCCACGCCATCGCGAAGATCGCACAGAATTCCGGCGCCATTGATCGGATGTTGCTTTCTCAGCGTATTGAGCGTCGGATCAATGAACAGTTCGCGCAGCACGAAGACGTTTATATGCGTGGATGTGGGCAGCTTCATTCAACTCGTCTTTGGAGATTGCGAAATACCGTTCTGCGAGTAGTTGAAGAAGAGATTGCCAAGGAGCAACACTTGTAATGAGCGACACGCAGCCCGCGCCACCGCCTCCCGTCGTTACAACCCCGCAGCAGGCGAACGACTCGCTCATGTCGCCGCAGTTCATCCTCGCGGCTGCTACGGTGGGGATCGTCGCCGGGACCGTCGCGGCGGTCCTTTGGCATGGCGATGACGGCAACATCAAACTCGTGCTCGGCTTCGTGTTTGGACTTGGGAGTGGCGTGGGTTCATTCTACTTCGGGTCCTCGCAGGGGTCTCAGAAGAAGGACATCATTCTCGCCGCGCAACTTCCGCCGCCTCCGGTGCCGGGGCCGTGAGCAATGAAGCGCCTATGGCGCGGGACGGTCTGACCCGCTTAAGGTCCTTAGACGCCTTACAGCGTGTCTTGACCTGGACGCAAGCAAACAGCACTAAAAACCAATATGGAACTGCGGAATATTCTGGATTCGTATGCCATATCGCAAATCTGTTCGATCCCAGAACGCGTGCGCCATGCGAATGTGCGTGGATTGCACCATACGGATTTGTGATCGAAGACGGATGCGCTGAGCATGACATGGGCGCCCCCCGCTCCGGTCGCGGCGACAACGGAGGATAGCAGGTGAACGAGCCCGGCGGAAAAATCGATCGGATGCGAAAGGCTCTCGTGGAATGCACGTTTTTACCAGGGTCTTCGCACAAGAGATTCGCTCGTCAACTTTCGCAAATGTATCTCGACAAGATCACGCCGAAACAAGAACGCCACCTTATCCGTTTGGCCTGGCGCTACCGTCGTCAGATGCCAGCCGGTCTCGTGCCGAGTAAGGATGCCGTGCAAGCCTTAGACTCGGTATGGCAGGAACAGACCGTAGCTGGAATGACTGTCATGGTTCCTGGTGGCCGCTCGACGCCTAAGCCGAAAGTGGTTGCGGCTCCCGCATCGCTTCCTCTGTTTGAAAGCATTGACACATGAACCGCCGCAACCTCTTCGCTACCATCGCCGCCCTTCCGCTGCTCGGCATGGCCGGGCAATGCACCCTCACGCCCTCCCAACTCCAAACCGATGCTGATCTCGTGCGCTTTGGCGTTGACCTGTTCGCTCCGGCGTTAAAGCAGGCTGACCCATCGGCCGCCGCGCTTATCGATAGGTCCGTAGCGGCGGTGGACGCGGCTGACGTGGCTCTGCGGTCGGCGACGGGGGCGGATGCCAGGACGGCGGTTCAGCGGCTCGTGGATGGCTCCCAGGCCATCGCGCCGGTTGGCATCGCGTTACTGCGGGCTGGATCGGCCGAGCAACTGGCGGCGACTGCAGCGTTGGCGCTGCTGCCGGCGATCCTGGCGGCGGCTGGTATTGCCTCGGCTCAGACGATGCGAGCGGTCCGCCCAGTTATGGATGTGGAGACGGCACGAAATTATTTGCGGGGATTACGACGCTAAAAGAAAGACGAGACAGCCGAAACCGTCTCGCCGTTCCCGACCCTAACGTAACGAGCCGCGCCGCTCAGAAACGCAGCGCGTTATCCGGCATCTCCGCGAGGGCGCTTATCGCCTTACGATATGCGTCTCCGCACCTATTGGCGTGTTGGTTGTTTGTTTGAGCTTTGTCACCGTCCGGAGGCTCCTTGGCTAAATGGTGTTGGGCATAAAAAGCGAACTGTTTTTCGCTTCTGCGAAGTTCGTCCGCGCAATTAAGGAGTGCTCGACGCAGCGCCCGCGTGACATCCGCGTCGGGGGTCTCCGCGATGGCAGTAAGCATCGCATTCCGCACAGCGATAATGGCCTGTGTTGATGGCCAGCGTGTTGGATTGCCAGCCAAATGACCGCCGGGATCGTTCATCCGCGCCGCTTGTTCAGCGTTCTCATAAATAATCGTTAGATCGTGGATGGATGGAATCGCCAGCGCCCGCGTGACATCCGCGTCGGGTCGTGGGGCGGACGGCGCGTCGATGAGGGCGTTGATCCCATCAGCGATGTGGTTGCACAGCGCGACTTCATCTTCCGTTGGTGAGCCGCCGTCTGGGGGCACAAGGCAACCATCTCTGGCCATGTGCCACGCCTGGCGTAGCGCCTCTCGCCGAACGTCTCTGAGGGCGGATAAAATCCATTGTTCAACTGTAGCGTTTGGAAACGGCAGGCAAATCCTCTGCGCCAGTTCGCGCGCCTTCTGTTCGATGGTCATATCTTGTTCACCACCGGCTGTGAGGTGATCCGGATTTCAACCGCGTCGCGCCATTCCTGCCTGCTGTAAACCCAGGCGATTGCTCCGCTCATGGTGCCGAACCACAAGTCTCCGCTCCACTCGCCATCAAACGTGAGTTTGGCCTGGGGGCGGTAGACGTATTCGACCACTGGACTTCGCTCGACCACGCTCACGCCAGCGGCACGGCGCCAGGCGGCGATGGCACGGGACATATTCTCCCGCTGATCCTGGGAAACGATAAATGGTCCGCTTACGTCAAACCATCCTCGCACTGCCGCCTCCAGCGCGTCGTCCTCAATCGGCGCAAGGCGCGGGTCGTGCGCGGACATGGCGGTGTAGGCCCGTGCTATATCGTTCCGACGTTCAGCCGACAAAGGCCATGTGCGTTGTCCTTCAACTTCCGCTCGCACCGTTTCGTATGCCGCGATTATATCATCCGTCACCCTGAAGGTCATAGTTCGTCCTTTCGTTCTGGCGCGGGCGGGACCGCGGCGGGTCATCATTCCCACCATTGAGCTTCCAATAACCGGGGATGATTGAGCGAGAATGCCTCTGTCTCCGCCGTTTCATCACCTTCGCAGATCGACCGGATCGAGCAGCCGCACCGCTCGCTCGGCGTTGACCACCCATAAGTTTCCTCACACCACCAGATATGTTTGCATCGGCTGTCTTCTGGGAAGTAATCCTTGCAGACCGAACAATAAACGGGCTCGGTTTCGATGCCCTCACGGATCAGCCAATTCCATAAATTGCCGTGCCCGCGAAAATACCCAGGGAGTTCCCGCAACCTCCGGGTTTTGTTCAACGCGCGGATGGCTCGTGTCTTCTTGCTTCGGAACGGTGGATTATCGTCTGGGCTGATCAGTCTGGTTGGCGCTTCTTTAATTCTGATTTTACCTCGCATGAAATAAGGGCCGCTGACTGTCGTTGGCCTATCGCCACCGTCGCTGCCGCTCATGTGGTACATGTAGCCATACCGCTTTGAAAAATCCACATCGTAAATATCGTGAGAAACGACGCGCTTCCCTCTGTAGCCATCACTCTCGCGTTCAATGGTCATGGAGCGCAACTCCAGCCGTTTGCCGGCGGCCTTGTGGAACTCAGCGACGAAGCCGATCAATTTCGGTTCAGTCATCGTTACCTCCTGTCCGGGGCCGGAGCGCGGCGGGTCATGGTTCAGACTTCGGTAGAAACATCGGCATCGGTCGTAGCATCGCATCGAGACGCGTTTTCTCCAGCGCCAGAATTTCTTCAACCGTCCAGCCGAGACGATCTCTTGGTGGCAATCCAATCTCTGATCGCTCATAGTCAGTCAGGATTTCCACGCCTTTATCCATAAATAAGTCCATTAGCCTATTGTGGACATGGCGCGGATCAGCTTCCGGTCGAAGTTCAGGATAGACAATTTGCATGACCTCCGCGAGCAAGCTCATAGCCCTCAACTGGCGACGATCCTGCCGCCGCAATGCGTTAAACGCTTTCATCACACCACCCCCAAAAACGCAGCCACGACGAACCACAAAGCCATCCCCAGCGCCAGGCTGAACAGCGTTCCCCGCCACGGGCATTCGTCCCATGGGCGCCAGATGGGCGGGGAGCGGCGCATCATCTGCCGGGTCTCTGGCGAGGGCGAAGATGGATACCGTGGATTTGAAGCGAGTTGCAGACTGCCTCTCCGAGCGCATGGACCGCCCATACCAGACCTCCCGCGACAATCATTCCGGCACCCAATATCAAGAATAAAACCACGCCAGCGAGCATATTCTCACCAATCGAGTATCCTGGGTCTTTCGCACACGCCCAGACCGCGAACGCGTAATCCGCTCCCAACGCGGAACCGACAATCGCCAACCCTATAATGGTCTCCGTAATCTCACGACGTGGTTCACAGAAGATATTTGACAGGGCCATTGTTCACTCCTGATGGTGGATGGGCGGCGAGCGGCGGAGGCTCATGGCAACGTGTCCTCGAAAGTCTCGTGCTGTTCGCCGCGAAGTCTGATTTTGTTCGCGTTCTCGCAGGAAATCATTCTGATCCGGAGCGGGATATTGTTGCCGGGACCGAGTTGATTAACTAGCCAACCAATGCAATGCGCCTCCTCTAATTCATGACAGGCCATAACGTGGCCAGTGTCCCGCAGGCTACCAGGCACCGCGATTGTGTGCTCCAATGCGCGATGTTTCTCTGGATCGTAGCCGTTTGGGATGTCGAATGGATCGACCCCCTTTCGAAATGGGCAAAGTTTACACTGAGTCGTGCGCTTTAGTTTCCATCCACTCATGGCGTCACGTCCCACGCCCCGATCCGCCGCCGCTCAAGCAGTCGCCTATGTGCCGAGCATTGATCGTGCCATCTCGCTTCGTCCGCCATCGCCATTACATAGCGGTAATCGTTTCCCGGCGATGGATGAAACCGCGCGAGCCGTTCGGCCTCGATGGACTCCGAGATCGCGGCATGAAGGCCAGCGAGGATGATTTCGCCATCCAGTCTCTCCTGATCGCGATTCACGCCCCATCTCCCTCGGCGGCTTTGATCGCGGCGCGGGCTTGATCCCAAAACTCGTATGCGCGCTTAGCCAAGGCGTAGTAAGCATCTTGTTGGTTCATGTCGGAGTGTTCGTATATTTCCCAACGGCTCATCAGACTCTTCAACGCCGTCAACAACGCCGCGTTCGACGCGCGAAGGCGGATGATCTCGCGCGCCGCTTCGTCCATGCTGATCTTGTCGCCGGTGTTCATGGTTCCATCTCCCTCGGCGGCTTTGATCGCGGCGCGGGCCGCGTCAACAACCGCTATGAAGTTTTCCAGCGACCCGATCCCGTCAAGGCCCTTCGCGACTGTGCGAACGACGGCCAGCAGCGCGGCGTTCGACGCGCGGAGGCGGGTGATCTCGCGCGCCGCTTCGTCCATGCCGATCTTGTCGCCGAGGTTCATGGAGGCGTTTCCCCATCCCACATATTCAGCGTTTCAGCTTCCCACTCGTCCTCGGTCACCGGCACCCATTGGACGTGCGGCGCGGCCGGCATGGCGAGCAACGATTGAGGGGTGATCCACAGCGGACCGTAAAATTCCTGGCCCGCGCGCATTGCTTCCATCAGCGGGTCAAGCGCGGGACGTTTTTTCGGTCTACACCAATCACAGCGCATGGGCGCGCAACAATTCTCAGCGTCTTCCGGATCGCAATCCGCGCCCGAGCATGTGTCCTCGAAACACCCCGCCACAACCCCGAGGCCGCCACAGTTCGGGCATATGTCGTCTCCGTCGGAAGGGGCAGCGCGGCGGCGCTGGAGGGCGGGGAGGGTCATCGCGGCTCCCGGCTCGTGTATTCACCGATCAACCATAGCAGTCCCGCGTTTCCCTTATTTCCCCACATGGCGTCCGCGATGCGCTTTAAGCTGATCGCGATTGAACCAAGGAATACCTCCTGGTCACTGGCAAACGGTCCCGGCCCGGTATCTTCCAGCAGGGACGCAAGTCGATCCTGTTCGGTCAGCATACTATCCCCGTCATCAAAACAGTGATCGCCGTCACGAGAAGGCACAGCGCCATGGCGGTCGCGAAGGCGGAGAGGTGGGTCATGCCGCCTTCCTCAAGCGAGTCGCCACGTCTTGCCTTATCCGAGCGACAACTTCCGGCGTCACGGCGACCACGATAGCGGATGCACCGCACTGCGAACGGACGGCTTCGGCTTCGGGCCAGACTTCGCACACGTCTTCAAACGCATTCGCCGCCGCGATAAGCGAATAGTAATCCGCCAGCTTATTTTCGAGCGCCTCCTTCAAAGCCTTATCCGCTGCCATCGACTTTTGGATAGCGGCGGTTGTCGCGCGATCCGCGATATGGACCGCCGAATAATGGCCTGGCTGCAAAGGCGCTGGCGCGGCTTCATCCTTGCGTAAACTCCATATTTCATAGCCGCCCACATCGAATTGTATTTTAATGGAATGGCATGACGATGCTTGGTCATACTTCTTTAAGATAGCCATGTCTTTCGGTGGGTAGCGTGTTTCGATCATCTTGCGGACCAGGACGGCTGCCGAGGCGTATGCCGTATCTGCGGCCTTCTTCTCCGCCGGACACGCGACCAACGACCGCGCATGAGCACAGAGCACCTTGCGGCTTCGTTCATTGAGACGTGTCTTCGCCATCGCCATCTCCTCGCCGCCGCGCGGCTAGGTGTTCGTCGGGAGGTAGGGTGGCACGTCGTTGACCTGTCGTCAATAGGGTATGATACGAAAAAAAAGCCTATTGACGTGCAATCAACCGTCCGGCACTATCCGACCCATGAACCTGCAACATCTCATCCAACGCCAAGGTCGCGATCAGGGGTGGCTCGCTGAGCAGCTTGGCATCCGTAAGGATTCCTTTTCCCGCATGGCGCGCGGTAAAACCCGCTTTCCCGTCGAGAAGGTCGAGTTGCTGGCGGCGCTACTAAGCCTGCCGGTGCCGGAGGTGCTGAAGCTGGTGTCGGTGCCGTTGCCGCCCTACGCACAACCTCCCGAGCCAACCCCATGACTCCCCACGCCCTAAGGAGAATCATAATGCCGAGACGTGAAGCAACCGCCACCATTGCACCGGCATCGAATGTGATGTCGGCGGAAGAGTTTCTCGCCTGTTACAGGAAGATTAAGGACACCAAACGTCTCAAAGATGAAGCCTCATCGGCACATAAGGCGGCGCGTGAGGACTTCAAATCCAAGGGCGGCGACCTGAACGCGCTCAAGATCGTTGATCATCTGCAATCCCTTGATGATGCTGATGCTGAACTACGGATGCGCGAGACGCTTCGGTATGCCGCGTGGCTTGATCTGGAAATCGGCACGCAGGCCGAGCTTTTCGATGGCGAGCCACAAATCGATCTGACCGCGAGTGTGTCGGCGCAACACCGCGAGTGGCAGGCTGAGCAAGATGGATACAAAGCCGGTAAGGCTGGCGAGCCAATCGACAACAACAAATTCCCTGGCGGCTCGCCGCTGCACGTTCGGTGGCGCGCGGGTTGGAACGACGGACAAGCGGCGCTTGGCGCGGCGATGAAACCGAAAGACCCAGATATTGAGACCGCTTGATGACCGCCTACCGCACCGCCGCCGGGTCTCGCGTCACCGTCGAAGGTAGGCACAGCGGGATCATCACCATTGACTGGGACCGGTTCGAGGAAGGCGCGTGTGTCGAGGCGCGGCCAGAGGCGGAACTGGCGGACAAGGCCGAACCGATGTTGCACTGGTCATGCGCGTGCTGCGAATCGGGTAACACGCGATTATTCGAGGAGGCGGGGGGACGCGACATGACCTGCGTGGATATCGAAATTGATGACTATCTCTTCGATGCCTCTGACTTTGCGCTCAAAGCGGAAATCAAACGTCGCCAGGGCACGCGCGGCTGGGATGGTTACGACGATCCGCATGGCGTCCATCCATGGACAAAAGTCGGAATGGCTCATGACCTCCGCACCGCGTTCTATGCACGCGACGCGACACGCATGGAACTGATCCTCGCACAGCTTGAATTGCGAGAGACGGCTTGATGCCCACCCACGGCATAACGCCCGACCTCTGGCCCTCGCCGACACTGCGGCTCAAGGAACTTCACATGCACGAGCACGGCCTGGAAGTGACCTTCGAAGGGTCGGTAATCAGCGTCGTGGCCGAGGGTCTGGCGGATGAGTTTCGTAAGGCTGGCGGCGTTAACTATGTGACATGGGACCTGCACGCCAAAGACCTGGGCTGGTTCACGCTGACCATGCAACGCCGCGCTGGCGAGACACCGGAGCAACAGGCCCGCGAACGACTGGCCACGATCGCGCGCCTCCGGGCCGGGATGCAGGCGGTGATCGAGGGGACGTATCCGCACGCGCTTAAGGGCACGAAATGCGAGCATGGTTTATGGTATTTCGTAACTTGCGGCCAGTGCATCGACGACCACCTGACGGCGGTGCTGGCCGATGAGTGACGCGCCCGCGAAACGCAAGCGTATGTTCCCTGAGGCCTGGCGCCAGGAAAAGGCGGCTGTTTTCGCACGCGACGCGATCACATGCCCGCACACGTTCATGGCGTTTGACCGTTCTCAGGCGCGTGGACAGCACTCTCATCTGTTCGAGGCTCAGCGCGGCATCAGGGTATCGATGCCTGACACATTGTTGATCGCGCGCATCACCGATGGAAACACACGGCACGTCTGGGCAGAGTGGAAGGCCCCCGGAAAGAAACCCAATGATGGGCAGTATGAAGCCCTGGAGCGGCTTCGGGGACTTGGCGACTCGGCGACGTGGTGCGAGACGATTGAAGAATACCGGCTGTTTCTCGCGCATGTCGGCATTCCTATGGTTCCCAACGCTGAATATCGCGCGATGGTGCTGGACGGGTTTGTCGATAGCCGCATCGCGAAGGCCGAGGGAAAGATGCCCGGCGTCGCCAAGAAGCCCCGCGCCTCCCGCACAACCGCTGGGAAGCCGATGCCCATGAGGCAGTATCGCCGGGCGCATGCGCGGGGGCTGGTGTGAACGCACCTCTCGCCATCGACCTCTTCTGTGGGGTTGGCGGATGGACGGAAGGTCTCCTGGCCGAGGGCTTCGATGTGATCGGGTTTGACATCGAGCGGCACGTCTACGGCGAACACCGCTACCCCGCGCAACTGGTCATTCAGGACGTGCTCACGCTGCACGGCGCACAATTCTGGGACGCGACGCTGATCGTCGCCTCCCCGCCATGCCAGGCCTACAGCTACCGCGCCATGCCCTGGTCCCGCGCCAAGGCTCTCCCCCCGCCGGACAACACGTTGTTCGAGGCCTGTTTCCGCATTCAGCGCGAAGCGTGCGTATCGGCAGGACGGCACGTTCCGATGGTGGTCGAGAATGTGCGTGGCGCCCAGAAATGGGTTGGCCGTGCGCGGTGGAATTTCGGATCGTTTTACCTTTGGGGCGACGTGCCAGCGTTGATGCCAGCCACGTTCAAGGCATCGAAGGTTCCTGGTTTTCGATTCGACGGCAGCGGCGGTTCGTTTCAGACCGCCTCCATTGAGGGCACAAAAGTTTCTGGCCTCGCTAATGGCCGCTTCCCACCCGGCGGTTTGGCCCAAGGTCATCTGAATGGCCACAAAGGCGTTCCACACCGAACCGCCGGACATTGGACCAATCCGGCAGAACACGGGCTGAAACAACCCGGCATTGACCTGTCAGAGACCGGGTTCAACGTCGCCAACGCCAAGCAGTTCGCTCACATGGTCAAGGGCGCAACCTATCAGCGAACCGACGAAGATAAGCGGCAACACATTGGCGTCACTCGCAAAGCCGCCTCAGCAATGATCGCAAAGATCCCAGAACCTTTGGCCCGGCATATCGGGCGCGTGTATCGACCGTGAAATGGCCCCGCGAGAACGTCGCCGCGATGCGCGCCGACGCCATGGCGGGCTGGACGCTAAAGCAATGCGCGCTACGGCGAGGGTTCAATATCTACACCGTCCAGAAGCACGCGAAGCTGCATAAGATCGTATTCCGCTATGACCCTTTGCGTCAGGACCCGTTGCCGGGATCGGCCAACGCCGAAGCGGGTCTCGTTAAAAACGACCTTCAGCAACAGAAAGACGCACGGCGGTTGCTCGCGAGACTAACGCTTCAACGCGAGATACAAGCCGCCAAGGCTGAGGCCAGCACGGCGCCGCTTTACGAGATGACTGACGAGAGAGATGAATCATGACGACATATTCAGGCGGCTCGGTGGTGTGGAGCACGAAGGCGACTGACGACGCGCTCATCGCCTGGCGACGCGATCTCGTATCCTACCCGAAAATCATCGAATACATGAAGCGCGACTTCGGTCTCACTGTGACGGACGCGCAACTCGCGCGCCGCGCTCGGTTTCTGAATGTCCCCCTTACGCAGGATCAGAACAACCGCCGACTCATACAGGCGGTTCGCTCGGCGCCGCTGAAACCACCGCCGATCATCAAGCCGCCAACGCCCGTCGTGCTGAAAGAACGTCCCATTTCCCATGTGAGCGGACATCGCGAAATGCCGTTCAACTCGCGGCTTCCGAACATCAAGGGAATCGTGGTGTTGCATCGACCGGGGGAGTGCATGTGGCCATTATCCTGCGACCGCGCTCGCGTGACGCGCTGGTGCGCCGAGCACGATGCGCTGCTGAAAAACCGGAAAGCCGCGTGAGATGAACACCGACCCGCTCTGGAACCTAATGGAGCGCGGCGCGGTAAACGGCGTATGGTCCGGGCGCCTGCGGGAGGCTGCCGCGCAGATCGGATGCTCGTATGGTTGGGTTCGCGTCATGTCGGCCGCCATGGGTGATCTTGGCGCCATCACGCGATTGCGGCGAGGTGGCCTACACACCCCGGCCCAATTTCGATTGGATCAAAGACCTCCTTCATCGCCAGGCCAGGGCGCGAAGCAAAGGTGGACAGAGGACATGAAAAGCCGCCTCGAAACGCATTCCGCTTCTGGTATGACGACATCGCGAATGGCAAAGGAAATCGGCGTGACCAGGAACGCCGTTTGTGGACAGCGGTCGCGGTTGAAGTTGCCTAAACGAACATCGCCTATACGGCGTTAACCAAAAAAGGAACCAAAATGGCCATCAAGACCCTGAACGTGCATTTTTCTTTCAGGCTGGAGGCGGATGAGTTTGGGCTATTCTCGGTCCCGCCGGACGTGAAAGCGTGGATTGCCGATCAAAGGGCCAGCAACATAATCTCGCCTCTCTGCACCATGACCGTCGATCCCGTGACCGACGCGCCTGGGCTCGCGGCGGTTCGCACGCGCAAGGCTCGCGGGCCGAATAAGAAGACAGCACCCGCCGCCGATGCGGAGAACGGGGCGGATGCGAGGACAACTGGCAATGAGTGAAGCAACGGCGGACTATTTCGCGGACGGCACTCGCAGCATTGTGTCCGTGCTTCGTCCTAAAAATCCCGGATGGCAGGAAATCCCAGGGGCCGGACAATTCACGCTCGGATTCCCCGCCCGTTCGTTTTGGTATCTGCCGCGCAACCTGTTCGTTATAAGCGCGGTCGAAGCCGTAACGGGAGACGGTAAGATTGAAAAAGGCTTCCAGTACCACCTGTCTATCAGCAAGCCCGTGCGCCCCGGCGTCGTCAAGCGGTGCGACAGCAATGAAGCCAGATGGGTGTTGGACCAGTTTGAGTTGGATGGCGCGGAAGAAGATAACCATGTGCCGGGCGGTAAAGTACGAAACTTCTGGCGTCCCGTGGCTGATCCGCTGATTGGTTTGGAGTGCGAATGCAAGGCTGAGGAACCAGCGATCGTCGAAGATAAGGGGGATTTCGTGTGGCGACCATCGCATGACACCTGACCTCTCCGCCGCCCGCTGCCTGTGCGGGTCGCCTGAGATAGCCGCCATCAAGCCGGGCCTGGAACCGGAGCGGCGTGGCGCGATCGATTTGTTCACGCGCGTCGATCCGCTGGTCGAGCGGGGAGCGCCGGACGTGATCTGGTGCCTTCCGTGCTGGCGCGTCGCGCATGGGGTGGCGGGAGCGGGGTGCGGCGGGTTTTTCGTGTGGGTGGGACATTGACAACATAAGCGTGCGACGCTAACTATACGTCATGAACGTATCTCAGGTCAGAACTCTGCTTCGAAAGGCGTGCGACCTTGCCGGCTCGCAGGCGGCATGGGCACGCGATGCGAATGTGTCCCGCGCCTATGTCAGCGACGTTCTCGGCGGATATAGAATGCCAGGCGCGTCGATCCTTGCCCCATTGGGATTGGAGGCGACCGTGAACCGTGTCGTAACGTATCGTGTGACTCGGGGTGGCTACACCAACAAAGGAGTCAACCAATGAACATCAGCATTTTTAATCGATGGACAGGTAAAGTCCAATTCGAATGCGAACTTTCCGTGGACGCGGCAGACTGGTCTATCGGCGTGAAACTAGGGTTTGCTGTCAAGCAAGCTTATAAAACGGGCGCGGTCTTGACGCGCGCGGACCTGAGGGGCGCGGACCTGACGCGCGCGGTCCTGACGCGCGCGGACCTGAGGGACGCGGACCTGACGCGCGCGGTCCTGACGCGCGCGGACCTGAGGGACGCGGACCTGAGGGACGCGGACCTGACGGGCGCGGACCTGACGGGCGCGGACCTGAGGGACGCGGACCTGACGGGCGCGGTCCTGACGCGCGCGGTCCTGACGGGCGCGGACCTGAGGGACGCGAATGTTCCCGTCATCGCTCATATTGACGCAACCATTTTGGCCGCGATCGAGGCAGGCGGTCATTTGAAAATGAACAACTGGCATACCTGCGGCACTACTCACTGCCGGGCTGGTTGGGCCATCACACTCGCGGGCGAGGCCGGACTAAAATTAGAATCAGTGATTGGTTCATCGGCGGCGGGGGCTCTGATTTACAATAAATCCCGGCCAAATCAGAGAATTCCTGACTTCTACGCGAGCGATGATGCCGCGCTGGCTGATATTCGCGCGTGCGCTGCTGCCGATCCACTATCGTGACCCGGCGCGGCCGGGCGGGGAGGGGAGAGTGAGCCTTAAAGACATAGCTACATGGCCGCCCGAAAAAATCACTCGCGCGGAGTGGCGCGTGGTTGGAAACACACTTAAGAAAGCACAACAAGAACTGGAAAAAGACGGTTGTCGCCGGTCCTGGTTCGATGCGTCAATATCGATTTGTTTGGAGCGCGGCAAGGAACCATCAGATGGCGGATCGTAGCCAACCAACGCGGCTCATCGACGCGCCCGCTCCGTGCTTCTTACGCCTACGCAAGCCGAACGACCCGCGTTGGTATCCGGCGTCGATCTACTACCGCCTTGGCATGTTGATGGCGGAGATCGATCAGCAACCCGCCGACCCGTTCCAGTGCTGGCACGGTGGCGATCAGATCAGCGAATCCGAATACCACCAGATGGTCACCAACGCGGCGCGACCGGCGCCGTTTTAGGAGCGGACATGAAAGCCAAAACGATCAAACTCACACTCCGCAAGAAGATCGATGAATGGCTCGATAGCATCGAGGATGAGGCGCTTCGCGTCATGGCGGCGAACAATACCATCGTCACCGGCGGCGCTATCGCGTCGATGCTGTTGCGCGAACCGGTCAATGACTACGACGTGTATTTCCGCACACACGACGCCGCGAAGCGCATGGCCGACTATTATCTGAAAAGGTTTGAACCGAAGACCGCCAAGGGCATCCCATGCAAGATGTATCTGGATGACGACGGTTCGCGAATCAGGATTGTCATAAAATCGGCGGGGATCGCCAGCGAAGATGGCACCGACAAGCCATACGAGTATTTCGAAGCGACCTCTCAGGATCAGGCCGCTGGCTATGTCAGCGAAGTCATGACCGACGCGGGCGATATTCAGGACACATACGAGCAAACCGAGGCTGCTGTTTTAAGTCAAGAGGACGACGGCAAGCCGCGCTACCGGCCCGTGTTCATGTCCACCAACGCGATCACGCTCAGTCAGAAAATTCAGCTTGTCATCCGGTTTCATGGCGAACCAGAAGAAATTCACGCGAACTATGATTATGTGCATTGCACCAATTACTGGACCTCATGGGATAATGAACTGGTGCTGCGCCGCGAGGCATTGGAATGCCTGTTGACCAAGGAATTGCGATACGTCGGCAGCAAATATCCGGTGTGCTCGCTCATCCGGCTTCGCAAGTTCATCGCGCGCGGCTGGACCGTCAACGCCGGACAAATCCTGAAAGCCGTCATGCAGATCAGCGAACTGGACCTGAAAAACATCGAGGTGTTGCAGGACCAGCTTACCGGTGTGGACGCCGCCTACTTTTGCGAAGTCATCTCCAAGCTGAAAGAGAAAGACCCGGAAAAGGTGAATTCGGCTTACCTCATTGAAATAATTGATAGGATGTTCTGACATGCCCGATGACTACAACCAGGCGGTATTCAACATGCTGGTAGACATACGTGGCGGCCTACCAGAAACATGCGACTTTTGCCTTCAGCCGTTCACAACGGAACGCTACCCGATTCCGGAAGAGGCGGGAGAATGGACGTGCGCCGAATGCCTGAAACACTGGGAGGAAAAAGAAAATGCCTGACTCCAACATCCCCATCGTAGACCTCGCCGCAGCCCTTGATCCCGTTTCACTGGCGCCGTGGATATCGTGGCAGTACGCTGAGCACGAGGCGCACGTTACAGCGTTAATGGAACGAAACGCCAAATTCCTCGACGTGACGAAAGACGGCATCACGGACGACTTCATTGCTGGACATTCAGCCGACTTCGCCAATGAATTGCGTGGCGAAGCGACGGCGCTCGATGCGACACGCACGAAGATCAAAGCGCCGGTTCTTCATGCGCAACGGCTAATCGATGGTGAGGCCAAGAAGCTGACCGACAGACTGACATCAGCCAAGGCGACGGTCGAATACCGAATGACGACGTATCTCCAGGAGAAAGAGGTGCGCGCTCGCGCCGAAGCGAAAGCGGAGGCTGACCGACTAGCGGCGGAAGCGGATGCGGCTATCGAGGCCGCGCAGCACGACGGCGGTATTCATGCCCAGGAGGTCGCGGTCGCCGCCATACAGGAGGCGCAAACAGCAGCATCGGTGGCAGAGGCTAAACCGTTGGAGCTTACCCGAACACGTTCGCAAGGCGGTTCCTTAGCCGGGTTGCGCGATAATTGGGTGTATACCGTCGAGAAGCTATCAGACGTGCCGTCACACTTGTTGCAAATTAATGATGCAGCGGTAAAGCTCGCCATTAAGCAAGGAACGCGAGAAATTCCCGGCCTGAAAATCTGGAACGACACAAAGGTTGGGATCAGATAACAAGATACGCGCCACGGCGCGCATGGGCGATGCGTCCAGGCCCTGACGGGATGCGGCAACTGGTAAAAGGTAAACGATCATGAGGGAGATACCGCTGACGAAAGGCTATATCGCTCTCGTGGACGATGCAGACTATGAGACCGTTGCGCGGCGTAGATGGTGTGTCACGAGCGCGCCGGGAAAACTACCCTATGCGATCTCTTATATTGATGGCAAAAATACACTTATGCACAGATTTCTTATGAACGCGCCGAAAGGCCAGATCATGGACCACATCAACCGCAATGGCTTGGACAATCGCCGTGAGAATTTGCGGTTTTGCACATATCGCGAAAACAATGTAAACAAATCCACGAGAAATAACGTCTCTGGATTTCGCGGAGTTGAATGTCTGTTGTGGAACATGGTTCCAAAGTTCCGTGTTCGGGTTGACAGTAAACATGTCGCAACGGTTTCAGATGCTGTTACAGGTGCTTATATCTATGACTGCATCGCAAGAATACGGCACGGAAGGTTCGCGAGAACCAACTTCCCGTATCGGTGGCCGGACGAACCGGCCAAAATGGTAAATGGTTCAACGTAAGGAGTACGTGTTTTGGCCTTTGGTATGAAAACGACAACCGGCGACTTTCTGCCCATAGTCAAGTACGATGCACGCGCGGGTAAATTCTTCAAGGTGGACAAGCGTGTTGATGGTGGCAGTGACGCGATTGAAGTTCCGCTCAATACAAGGTTTGGTCTGGACATCGGCACACTTGAAGCCGGGTACGTCATGTTTGGGCCGCAAGGCCCGGTGCGGCACATGGTTCCTTACATCGATGGTGTGGCGATGCCGCCGCAGCCACAAGACAAGGACGCCGAGGGGAAGCTGATGTTTCGCCCTGGCTTCTACGTCAAGGTTGTCGGGCAGGCGGTTGATGGCGCGCGGGAATGGTGTTCGAATGCCGCCGTGCTACTCAACGCGATGGACGAACTGTATCAGCAGGTCATCCACGCGCCAGAAGCGGCGGCGGGGAAAATACCTCTCATCCGCATTGCTTCGACGGTCGCGGTGAAGTCCGGAACGGGGGCACGGTCCTCGACGAATTATGCCCCCGTATTGGCGGTGGATACCTGGGTGGATCGCCCTGATATCTGCGGCCCGCGCACGGTGCCGGCGCCTGGCGGTAACGGGACGGCACCCGCCATGACGGCGCAGGCGGGCGCGCGGGCAGCGGCGGCGCAGGTGCAGCCCGCGCAACCAGCGTCGTCACCGCCGGCCGCACCGGCACCACAGCCGCAGGCGAGTGCGGCGCAGCCTTCCTCGATGCCGTTTTAGTAGCGGCGCTGCTGTTTACGATGGAGAAAGCCGCTTCGGCGGCTTTTTTCATGGGTTGACACCCTTCGGTAGTTGGTTGCAAATGGTTGCACAGGGAGGGTGTCATGCTGGATGAAAAGCGAACCGAGGCGGTAACCGTGCGCTTCCGGCCCTCTCTCCGAGCCGCGATCGAGGTTGACCGTCAGGCTAAAGGCCAGGCTCTGGTCGAATGGCTGGAGCGGGCCGCACGGAATGCCCTACCCCCTGATGCCCGCGAGGAATTGGCGATCTCGGAGTAGCCTGTGGCCGGTCCTTACACAGGCCCTGACAGCGACCTCGCGCCCGACGCGGCGGCGGCGGAGGCGTTTTTGTCCTGGTGGTTCGAGAAAACCAGCCGCGGCATGATCGAGATCGGCTGGATGGACGCGGGCGGCCGCGGACTCATTCACTTCGAGCAATTTGAGCGCGACGATCTCCAATCTCTGGTCGCGACCGCTGTCCAAGCCAACATGGTGCCGGGGCAGGCAATGTATTTCCGTGCGGCCACCATTCATCCCTGGGGCAAATCCGTTGGGCGCACGACTGACATGGACGTGTTGCAGGCCCCTGGTATCTGGTCCGACATGGACGATGAAGCCGATGTCCAGCGGGCGGCCACGGTGGATACGATCATCAAACCGAACGCCGCGGTGATTACCGGCACCGTTCCATCCAAGAGAGTGCAATCCTGGTTTCGCGCCACGGAGCCGATCGCCGATCCTGACCTGACAAGATCGCTGAACGTGCGGTTGCACGCTCTTTATGGTGGTGATTCGTCGGTTGTGAACCCGTCCCGCCTGATGCGCCTCCCTGGCATGATCGCATGGCCGTGGAAGCCGGGCAGAACGCCGGAACTCATCCAGTTCATCCTCGCCCGACCAGAGGAAAAGCGACCCGCCAGCTACCCGTTGTCGCTACTGACCACGCAACTGCCCAAAACCGACGACCCCGAACAGCAGCGCCCCCAGTCACACGTCAACGGCACCGAAGCGGCCGGTGCGTTCGGTCTCGGTGGTTTGTCCACCGTCTCCAGCCTCATCGCCGCGATCAAATCTGGGCGCCAGTGGCACAACCGAATGATCGAACTGGTGGCGCACTGGGTCGGTCAGGGTCGCTCATCGGTCGAGATACTAGGCCACTGCGCCGACTGGACTTTGCCGGGCTTTACCGTCGATCAGACCCGCGCCGAAGTCGCCAAGGCGATCGAGGGGGCGCGGCGCAAATGGTCGGTGCCGGATGTCGATCCGGTGCTGTCCGCCAGCCCGAAAGAAACCGCCCTGTTGTCGCTGGCCGAATTGCTGGCGCTGCCGCCACCAGTTTGGCTCGTGCATGGGTTGGTCCCCGAAAAGTCGCTGGTGGTGCCATATGGGCCGCCGAAGTCCGGCAAGACGTTCGTCATCCTGTCGCTCGGCCTGCATATCGCCGCCGGCCGGGATTGGTTCGGCCATCCGGTGCAGCAAGGCGCCGTCGTATACATCGCCGGGGAAGGCACCGGTGGTCTGTCGAACCGGATCAAGGCCATGCTGGCGCACTACGAAATCGGCCCAGAGACGCCATTCTGGACCGTCCGGCGCACGGTCAATTTCACCGTTGCCGCCGAGGTCAACGGTCTTGAAACCGCAATCCGCCAAGCGATCGGCAATATGCCGTTGCGATTGCTGGTTGTGGATACGCTGGCGCGGGCGATGCCCGGCGCGGATGAGAACTCAGCCCAGGAAGTCGGCGCCGTGATCGCGGCGGCGGACTATCTCAAAGACAACCTCGCCTGCACCGTTGCTCTCATCCATCATTCCGGCAAGGACGCCACGCGCGGGGCACGGGGCACATCGGCGTTGCGCGGGGCGTGGGATGCCGCGTTTGAGATCACCGTGTCGGGCAAGCAAACCATCCTGACGGTGGTCGATCAGAAAGAGGCCGAAGGCGGTCAGCGGCTGGTGTTCAAGATGGAAGAGATCGCGGTCGGGATCGGTCGCACCAGTCTCGTGCCGGTGCTGGATGATGGGCCAGTGCCAGCGCGTGAAGGGCGTGGCCATGAGATCAGTGGGCAGGCCGGCATGATGTTGCGGGTGCTCAGAGACCTCATGGCCGGACCTGAGTCGGCTATCCTGCCGCCGTTCCATGACCTCCCGTCCGGCGATGTTCGCGGCCTGTCCGTCCTGACGTGGCGGCGCGGCGTGTATGAAAAAATGCCTACCGTGGAGGCGGACGCGCGGCGCCAGGCGTTCCACCGTGGGATGCAAACTCTCATGCAAAGGAGGTTGATAAATGTCAAAGACCCGTGGGTTTGGTTGTCTAAGGAGAATGAACCGTGACAGCGTGACATCAGTGACAGAGCGTGACAGGTGTCACGGGCGTAGGGTGACAGAAAGGCGTGACAAAAAGCCCCCCCCTATTCTAGGGGGCTTTGTCACGTCCTGATGTCACGCCCCATCCGAACCCTGTCACAGACCAGAAAGGAAGGCTCATGGAAGAGGACGCGGCGACGGTGCCGGTGGGATTGGTGGTCCTGGCGAAAGGTGAGCAACGGTTCCAGTGCATCCGTTTGGAGTTCCGGACCCTGGATGATGGGCGCGTTCTCGACCTCGCGGTATATAGGACTAAATGCAAGTCATGCGGGGATGCCATGGAGGTGACCGGATGGGCCAGATCGGTGCGGTCCGCCAGTTTCAAGAAAATGTGCGACCCATGCAAAACGGTGAAATCATGATCAACAAAATCCGCACAGCCGAAGACAGCGACAAATTCAGGATCAACAAAATCCGCACAGCCGAAGACAGCGACAAATTCAGGATGGCGCTTGTCGGTCCGGATCAGGCGTTCTTCGCCAGCGAGACGAAATGGGGAGTTGGGCGCCTTGAACGCCTGGTCAGCCCTGCCACGCTGGCAGCGTACCAGCGCGGGTGGTCGGTTTATCGCGAGGCGTTGGAGCAAGGTGACCACGAGGCGGTCGCGGCTGTCGGCCCCCGCATGGTGCAAGCCTTGGCCTACATGGACGCCGAGGCGACCGCCGCCGGCCACCAGCCGCTGGCACCGGAGACCTGGGAAGCCGCGATGCCGGACGGGACGGTCCTGGTGGTCGTCAGAACATCGGCCGAGGCGACGGCGGTCATACGAGGGGAGAAGGCCGCGAACGGCTACACGGCCCATCCCAGCTTCGGCATGACGGTGGAGACGAGGGGGGAGGAAATGGGGAGGACAGGGGGAGGAAATGAGAGGGAGAAAACCGGGAGAAGAGAGGGAGAAAATCAGGGAGAAACCACCCTACCACCCGATCTCGCCGTCACCGTTCGCCAGCAGCACGAGGGCCGGACGCTCCATGTCATCACCGTGGCCGAGGTCGCCCGGCTCGTGGCGGCTCACGGTTCGGTTATCGGCACCAAATGGGAAGGGTCGCCCGCGCACACCGGCCGACAAATGGAGGAAGGCGCGGCGGCGGACCTGGTACGCTCGGGCTACCCGTTGGAGAAGCCGGTCGCCGTTGGGCTGGATTTCTAGTCTTGCTCGCTCAGTCCGCTTCGCGGCCTGTCAGATCGCTCGCAACCCGCAATGCCGCTCGCAGGTCCCGCCAGTCCGTCGCCGCCGCACCGATCGGGTCTTCGATCACCGCCCGCGCCGCTTCCCAAAGCGACCAGTCGGGCAAGGGCGTCGTAAAGCAGAAGCAGCAGGTCCGTTCGGGGTCCGGTCTTCGCTACCCGTTCAGCCGCGCTCGCCACGTCCTCCAGTAGCGCCACGCGGGCCGCGTCAGGTGGTTGGACAAGCGCCGGGGCGTCGGGGGCGTGTGGGGTGCCTCCCGGCTGCGCCACGCGGGCCAGCGCGTGATCCGCCGCCGACAGCCAGCGGGACCAGGCCTCGCCCGCTCGAAACGTCGTGCCGGGACATACGAGATGCGCCAACTCGCGGGCCAGTGCCTCGCGGGTGGGAAGCGGAGCCGCCAAGGCTCGCTCCGCGAGAGGCGCGCATGAGGTCAAGGTCAGTGTCACGGCTCTAAATTCCACCGCCGCCGAGTTTCCAGGCTGTCGAGGACAAGCACCGCCGACGTGGATACGTCACCGCCGTCGTCGGCCCAGTCGCAAAATCGGTAAATCCAGCCGCCATCCACGCGGAACCGGTCGGTCAGGTTGCTTTTGTTGGATGACGGAAGTTCTTCCCATGTATGCAACTTCGGGTAGTCGCTCACAGGAAATACTCCGACCGCCAAAGCATCATCACCGCCGCGACAACGACCGTCACGCCGGTCCAGGCCGCCACGACGCGGAGCGTTCCAACCAGTCGCGCCCGTCTTGCGGCCTTCGCCCGGCAGGCGTCGCGGATTTGGATATAAGGTTCGGTCTCGGGGAGGCGGTCGATCGGGGTATGTTCACGCCAGTGGGCGTTGTCATGGTTCATTGGTTCAACTCCTGTTCGAGGTCATCCAACCGTCCGCGAATTTCGGCCAGAAACCGCTTGACCGAACCGGACATCATGGGCTCCGTCAGTTCATGTTCGAACGGCGTCAGGGTGTCGCGCGTCCAGCCGGCCATTCTGGCGGTCAGGGATGCGGTGCTAGCGGCGAAGATGGCGCGGGTCATGTCAGGCTTCTCCTTACAAGGCGTTAAGGCGTGTCTGGACGCCCACCAGCGGCTTCGAGGTGTTGGCCGCGGTCATTCGTCGTCCAAGGTCTCCGACCGCCCCAGAACGCCATTGCGTAGACGCGCAACTGGCATGTCTTGGTGTCGGATCAGGGTGAGGCGAGGGTTTTCGGTAAGGGAACGCCGAGCGAAGGCATGGAGCGATTGGACGGTGTAACGCAGTCCACCATCTCGTCCGTAAGCCTCGATACCGCCATCAGGTTCGCCGGCTGCCACCATCGCCGGCCAGCCCGGACGGGTCGCGACGAAGATCGGGCGCGTCATACCCTCCTCCACTGGTAGTAAACCCGCGCGGGCCGGTCGCCGCCTTCATACCCAAGCACCCGTCCGTTCCGTTCCAGCCGGGTCAATGCGGGATACAATCGCCAAATCCATAACCCGGTGATCTGACCGATTTCGCGGGCCGTCAGGGCCGGTCCCTCGCGAGCCAGAAGTGCCAGGATGCGGGAGTCGGGCTTCATGCCGACACGCAGGCCAGCAGGGCGCGAATATCGGCGGCGGGGAACGCGGTCGTCCCGCGTGTCCCCTCGTCCCACACGGCAAGCACCCGCTCCAGCAACATCACCGCCTCCGGGCCGGCCGCCAGTTTCGCGCCGAGCGCGGGATCACGCCCAGGCTCATCGAATAGGACCCGCGCGAAAACGATGTTGTTCTCGTCAACGATGTAACGCGAGGCGCCGGCATATCTGAGTTTCATCGTTCGCTCCTTCGCGCCGCGCGCGGGTGGGGGATTATTTGCTTTCGCAAACCATTTGCCGTCGTTTCTCCTCCGGTATTTCTGGATGAAACAACTCCAGGAAGGCGGTTAGTTCCAGAGCGGGTTTGCTTCGCGGTTGTGCATTGATGTAGCCCACGGCAGCGCGTGTGCGATCCATTAAGTTGTCAGCGTGTTCCTGGCGGCCAGCGGCTTTACGTTGGCAAATAAGGCGTTTCGCCATCTTCATTCTCCTGTCGCGTCATGCTGTAAGTCGCGGCGCGAACGCCGGAGCGGGAGAGTGCGCCAAGCGTATTACGCTTACCAGTGTATTACGCTCATAGCAGCCATGCGTTAGGTGTATTACGCTATCTCCGGCGGGTGTGTTACGCTGCGACATGAGCAACACGTCAAGCCGCACGAAAATCACGTCGATCCGATTGCCCCTCGACCTGCTGGCCTTCGCCAACGCGAAGCTGAAGCCGGGCCAGGCGTTGGCGCCGGTGATCGTGCGGACATTGCGCCACGCCTGGGGATGTCCTGATCCTGGGGACGCCGCCCAGCAGACTCGGGCGCGACAGGCCGAGGGGGAGAAGCAACCGTGATGCTATTCGTGGGGTGGCTCCTCCTCATCGCCGCATGGGCCGCCGCCCTCGCGTGGCTCGCGGGAGTGTTGTGAGATACATCAGGCAGGAAATCGGTGCCGCGTTCGATCGGGTGCTCGCGCGCATCGGGATCAGGATACTTGATCGGCTCTTTGGCCTATGCGAACCGCCCCATGACCCCGACTGCACCTCCTGCCTCGCGGCCCGACTGGCCGAGAAAATGCGCGTGATCCTGGAACCCGACTGGTGAAACTCCTCCGCGCCCTCGCCATCCTCATCCTGACCGACATCCTGATGACCGACGCCGGCCTCACGATGGCGGATGCAAGGTGGATCGCGGATCAGTGGCTGCCGGGCGCCTGATCGTCGCGCCCCGGCTTCGGTGGCGCCGGATTGTCCCGATGCCACGCCGCCGCACGCTCGACCCACGCCAGCAACGCCGGCGGGATCACGTAAGCCTCGGAACACCATCGCCGCACCGTCGCCGTGGATACGCCGCAAACGGTGGCGAACGTCGTCCACGACCAATGCAGCGCCGACAGCGCATCGGTCAAACGGGCGCGGGTGGGAGTCATGCGGCAGGGTCCAGCAACGCGATATTGCGCGCAAAGGCGTAGTAACTTCGGCCGTCATCGAATTTAAGTAGATACTCGCCCCTTGTCTTGACGATCTTCTGAATCGTCGCGGGAACACCGACCAGCGACTGGTCGCGAGCCGTTGGCAAAAGCGTGGCGCGCGCACCAAGATTCGCCGGGTCTGTCTTGTCGGGTTTCATGCTGTCATCTCCATCTGTTCAGGTGCCGTGATCCGTTCCAACGTGTCCCAACCCATGCCGGGATCACGAACGGCTCGCACGGTCAATGCCAGACCACATCGCCCGCGTTTCGCGTGTCAGAGGATTGAGCTTACTCATGATAGCGTCTCCCGCTTATCGTTCCCGGACCATTCCAGGAAGTGGTTATCGTGGTTGCGTGTCGAAATCGGCCAGCACACGCTCGCCGACGCGCGGTGGATCGCGGACAGGTGGGTGCGGGGAGGCTTGACTTAGTGCCTCTGGATTAGGCAATAGTCGCGTATGGCCCTTACCGCGAAGCAGCAGGCGTTCGTGACCGCCTATTTGGATGGCGGGATGCAGAACGCCGCGGCTGCCTACCGAGTGGCTTATCCCACAAGCCAAAAATGGACGCCGCAGGCCGTTGCCACAGCATCGAGTGAGTCGCTTAAAAACCCTGATATTATGGTGATACTCGATCAAGCGCGTGCTAAAGCAAGGCAGGCGATGACTGCCACCGAGGACCGCTACGCCGTATCGAAGGAGCGCATCAGCCGCGAACTGGCCCGGATGGCGTTCGTGGACCCGCGTGGGCTGTATGAATGGACGGCCGAGGGCGTGACGCTCAAGGCCAGTGCCGACCTCACGGATGACCAAGCCGGCGCAGTGCAGGCCGTGAGCCACACCGTTACTAAGGATGGCGGAACGATCCGCGTTGAGCTTGCTGACCGTCGCCGTGCCTTGATGGACCTCGCCAAGTTGCACGGTCACATCGTCGAGAAGCGCGATGTCCGGATCATCAATTCGGTGGACGACCTTACGCTGGCTGAGCTTGCCGCGTTGGCATCGACCGCCATCCCCGAGGACAGCAAGCCGACGAGGCATTGATGGACGATCCGCTCCTGACCATCAATCGTGTCCGCTACCTGCACCTTCTCGAATCGGTCCTGACCGGCACTCTCACGCGCGACCCGCCAGCCGATCCTTGGTCTCGCCGGGAGTACGACAAGGCGAAGCGCGACCTCGGCCAGGATTGGCCGGCCACGGCGCTGACCATGATCGGCACCGCGCGCATGCGGCAGCTGCGTCACGCCTGCGAGGACGTGTTAAAGCAGGGCATTCCCGGCGATTTCATCGAGACCGGCGTGTGGCGGGGCGGGGCGTGCATCTATATGAGAGCGATCCTGGAGGCGTGGGGCGCGACAGACCGAACGGTGTGGGCGGCTGACAGTTTCCGGGGCTTGCCGCCTCCGAGGCTGACGCAAGACGCGGGTGACCAGCATCACACGTTCGAGCAGCTTGCCGTGTCGCTGGCAGAGGTGGACGAGAACTTCACCCGGTTCGGGTTTCCAGACATTAAGGTCCTAGTTGGCTGGTTCGCGGATACGCTGCCAGCGGCGCCGATCGAACGGTTGGCCATCCTCCGCCTCGACGGTGACATGTACGAAAGCACGGGCACGGCGCTTAATGCGCTCTACCCCAGATTGTCGTCGGGCGGGTTCTGCATCGTGGATGATTACAACCTCGCCCCGTGCCGCTCGGCTGTGCTGGACTATTGGCAGGCGAACAAGATCGAGGCCGAGATGCACGATATCGAGGGCATGGGAGTTTACTGGCGGAAGGGTGGCTGACCAGACGATCCTCTCCACCGTCGTCCTCGCCGCCCGGGCGAAGCTGGCGCGGCTGAACCTCCTACAGGCGCAGAAAGCCGAGGCCGAGGACTCGCTGCTGGCGTTCGTGCGGATGTTCTGGCCAATTATCGAGCCGACAACGCCGCTGATTGAGGGCTGGCCACTCGAATTGCTGTGTGAGGTGCTGACCGCTGTCACCGATGGGCACATACGCCGGCTGCTGATCAATGTCCCGCCCGGCTTTTCCAAGTCCACGATGCTCAACGTCCTATGGCCGGCGTGGGAATGGGGACCGCAGAACACACCAGGGCTACGCTACCTGTCCGCGTCCTACTCGTCTGGACTGGCCGAGCGGGACAACGGGGGTGAGGTCGGTCGCTTCACGCGGGTGATCAACAGTCCGGCCTATCGTCAGCTTTGGGGTGATCGGTTCGACGTGCTGAAGGACAATGCTGGGCTGGTCGAGAACAGCGCCACCGGCTCCAAGCGCGTGATCACGATGGGCGGAGGCACCACGACGGGCTTCCGCGGTGACCGGATACTGATCGACGACGCCAACAACCCCGCCGACGTGGAGTCCGAGACCGTCCGCGCGACGACGAACATCTGGCTACGGGAGGTCATGCCATCGCGGCTCAACGATCCGGATGAGAGCGCGATCATCTGCCTCCAGCAGCGGACGCACGAGCAGGACGCGACCGGCACGCTGGCCGAGTATGGGGTGGGCTACGATTGGGTGATGGTGCCGATGCACTTCGATCCGATGCGAATCCACCCTGTCGTGCTGCAACGCGACGAGGATGGCAACGCGACCCGGACCTGGGTCGATCCTCGCGCGGTCGACGAAGACGGTGAGCAACTGGCCGGGCTCTATGTGGATGCCCGGGGCAAGATGCAACTGAAGCCCGGCTCGCCAATGGCGCGGGCGGAGGGTGAGTTGGCTTGGCCGGCGCGGTTCGGGCAGGCGACGTGCGACGATCTCCGCAAGACGCTCGGCGAGTATGCTTACGAAGGCCAGTTTCAACAAAGCCCGGGCGTGCGCGGCGGCGGCGTCATTCGTCGCGATTGGTGGCAACCCTGGACGCGGCCGGAATATCCCGACCTGGGGACTATCATCGCCTCCCTCGATACGGCATTGGAGGAGGAAGAGAAGAACGATTACAATGCCCTGACCGTGTGGGGGGCGTTCGCGGGCGCAAACGGCGAACCGAAGCTGATTATCATCGGCGCATGGCGGGAGCGCGTGCCGCTGGCGAAATTGCACACGCGGGTCTCCGAGACGTGCCGCCGCTACAATGTGGATTATCTCGTAATCGAAAAGAAAACACGGGGCCGGGATGTTCACGATGAGATCGTGCGGTTGAACGTCAACGCGACGTGGCAGACACTCCTCTGGGAGCCGAAGGGGACGAAGATGAGTCGGCTGAACGCTGTCTCGCACTTGTTCTCAGGGGATATGCGGCGCGATCCGATCACGGGGTTCGAGGTCTACGAGAACGGGGCGATCTATGCTCCGGATAAGGACTGGGCCGACGAAGTGATCAATGAATGCGCGACTTTCCCGCGTGCCGCTCACGACGATTACGTTGACTCGACCACCATGGCTCTGGCGTTTATCCGCCGTCACGGTGTGGTTCTGCGCAAGGTCGAATACGACGCCGAGGAAGAGGATCGGGCGCGGTATAGGCGCACGCCGGCGATGCCTTATGCCATATAGGTTGCCCCAACTCCCCCCGCGTGCCTATGGTGCGGGCAGAAGGAGACGCTGATGGCCCATTACGTCGCCGCGCCGCGCCGCCCGCGTGCTGTCCAGGCAGGCGATGATTACTGGCAAGAGACGCGGGAGACATTGACGGTCATCGTTGAGGACAGCCCAGCGACAGACACCGGCTTGGTCGATCAGCATGGCATGACGATCTGGCGTCGCCCCGAGCGGCATAAGGTCGGGTACTGATGGCCTACTTCGGCAGCGACTGGCACGAGGCGTTGACCGAAGATGACCGGAATCGGACGAACTGGGCCGCGATTGTGGCCGCCGCCCAGGAATGGGTCGAGGCGCGGACAGTTTGCATGGCTCCTGGCGGGGTTACGGCGGAAAGCTACGATCGGCTAGCTCACGCTGAGGCGGCTCTCCAGAAATCGGTGAAAACCTAATGGCCAGCGATGTTCCTGATCCCTACCACTATGCGCGCAACCATGCCGCGGGTCCCGGACAGTGGTGCGTGAGGGGTCCGGACGGGTTTGAAATGGCGCTGCCTACCCTGACAAAAGATCAGGCCTGGTTCGTGGGGAAGGTGCTGTCGAGCCGTTGGGGCGAGGTCCGGACGGCGCTTGAAGATGACGAGAGTTTGGTCTGATGGCCCTCGCCGCCCGTTCCGGTAACGTCCACATCATCGACCCCTGGCCGCGCGGCAACAGCACGGTCGGCACGACGGGCGCCGAGATCGAGGATGCCCCGGAGAACGACGCCAGCATTGTCACCGTCGAGGACACGGCGGATGGCGGAATCAGCATCACCATCGGCGGCGACAGCGAACCCGAGGAAGACACCGGGCCGGACGCCAACTTCAATCGCAACCTCGCCGAGAGCATGGACAGCATGGCGCTGGCGGCACTCGCCGGGCACCTGCTGGATGGCATCGACGCTGACATTCAGAGCCGGCGGGACTGGGAGGACACGGCGAACCGGGCGGCCGACTTTCTGGGGATCAAGCTCGTCGATCCGACGACTTCGGTATCGGCTGACGGCACGATCAGCAAAGCGGTGGCGACGACGTTGCTCGAAGCCGTGGTTAAAATCTGGGGCACGCATCGGGCGGAACTGCTACCAGTATCGGGGCCGGTCAAGGTAAGGCGGGACGATCCGCCGAAGCCGGCCGCGCCTCCAGCCCCGGCGAACGACGATGGAGCGACCGGCATCGCCGCGCCACAGCCCCCTTCCGACACGGGCGATGACCTCGGCCTGGCGCTCGAATCGGACCTGAACCACTTTCTGACGGTCGTGGATCGGGAGTATTACCCCGACTTTTCCAAGATGCTGCTGAGCCGGGCGCTGATCGGCAACGCCTTCCGCAAGGTGTTCCGTGATCCGCTGAAGCGCCGACCGGCGAGTGTCTGGGTCAAAGCGCAGGATTTGATCGTCTCGAACGATTGTTCGCATCTGTCTGGGGCTGGGCGGGTCACCGAGCGGATACGGATGCGTCAGTCGGTCATGCGACGGATGCAGGCCGGTGGGCACTACCGGGATGTGCCTCTGGTACAGCCCACGGGAGACACGAGCCCGACCGAGATGGCGGTGGCCGAACTGGAGGGGATCGCCGCGTCGCCAACGTTGCCGGGCGATTACGAGCACACGGTTTACGAGACGACCAGCGAACTGGGGTCGAGCACGACATCCTCCTGGATCGGTGATCTGTCGCGGCTGGACCAGGATGAGACGGGGCGCAAGCCGGGCTTCCCGCTGCCGTATCGGGTGTCGATCGATCTGGACAGCCGGGAAATCCTGGAAATACGCCGAGCATGGAAGCAGGGCGACGAGGACTACCGGCCGAAGAAACGCTATGTGAAATACGGCTTTGTGCCGGGCCTGGGGTTCTACGACCTTGGTCTGATCCACCTGGTGGGCAACCCGACGCAGGCGATCACGATGATCCAGCGCGCCTGCACGGACGCTGCCGTGCTAGGCAACTTCCCGGCTTGGGCGCGGCTGAAGGGGCCTGGGTCACGGCAACAGAACACGGTGTTGCGGCCCGGGCCGGGCGAGATCGTGGACATTGACGCGGCGGGTTCGCAGAAAATCCAGGATGCGTTGATGCCGTTTCCCTACAAGGACGTATCGCCGCAGGCGATGGCGATGGCGGCCAAGCTGGAGGGCGATGTCAAGCGGCTGGCGGGTATCATCGAGTTGCCGGTGGGCGAGGGGCGGATCGGCAATACGCCGGTCGGCACGATCATGTCCTATATAGAGGCGGTCTCGCAGGTGCCGGGCGCCATCGCCAAAGACGACCATGTGGCGCAGCAGGAAGAGTTCGAGATGCTGCGGGAGTTGTTCGCCGAGGAACCGGAGACGCTGACCAAGGGCGTCAAGCGGCCGGCGCGGCGTTGGCAGGTGGCGCAGGAATTGCTTGACCCAGAACTGGTGCCGGCGGCGGACCCGAACACACCGTCGATGGTTCACCGGTTGATGAAGTTGCAGGCGCTGGTGACGATCGGCGGCCTGCCGCAGTTCATGGGCATCGCGGACAACCGGGACATTTACCGGCACGCGGTTCGCATTTTGGCGCAGGATAATCCGGACGAGTTCGAGTTGCCGGAGCCACCGCCGAGTGCCGCGCCACCCGATCCGAAGATCGTCGCGGCGCAGATCAAGGCGCAGACCGAGGCGGCCAAGGGTGCGCAGCAGCTTACAATCGAGCAGGCGAAGCAGCAGGGCAAGCAGAGCGAGCAGCAGCAGAAGGGCGTCCAGCACGCGGCCGAGCTTCAGAGCGAGGAGCAACGGGCGCTGATCGGACTGGCGACGGCCAAGGTAAAGGCGACGCACGACGCGGGGCAGGCCGCCGCGGATCGGACGCATGAACTAGGGCTGGAGGTCGGCGGCGCCGTGCATGAGGCACAGCAGAACGAAGCCGATCGGGCGCACGAAATGAGAATGCAGGCCGCGACGCATCAGCACGAGGCGACGCAGAGCGCGGGCGAGATGCTGGCCCGTGGGGGAGAGGCTGAGGCAGACCGGGCGCATGAGGCGGAGCAAGGCGAGGTTCAGCGGTCCTACGAGAGCGAGCAGTCGGCGGCTGATCGCGAGGCTGCGGGTCAGCAGCACGCGGATAAGATCGGGGTTGAGACGAAGAAGTTGAGGCGGCCGAAACCGAAGGCCGGCAAGTGATCCAGTCCCGCCTTCCTCGCTGGCCCGACCGGGACAAAGTGCCTCCATTGTCCTTCGCCTACACGCAATCGCGCGATATCAACGAACCGTCTCGTTCGCCGCGCGGCGCCGTCAGGATGCGGGTAAGTGGGGTTTGTCCAACCTGCGGTTCTGGTGCCTTGTCGGAGTCGGCCTCAACGACGGATGTTCTTGGCGAATTGGATGTCAAACGCTCATGCGCTCGTTGCGGCTGGACGGCGTGGCCGCTTACGGGTGAAACCAGGGAGTGCGCGCCGGGTTATGTCGGTGTAAGTGGGGATAACGCTTCCTGGTGGGCCAGGGTTTGGAGGTTCTTCCATGGTTGAGACAATGACTCCGGCCCGGCGCGCGGTTTCCTCGCTGCGGGACAGTGGCTACGCCGGCGGTGGCGCGGTGCATTCTGACGCGGCGCAGGACAAGGCCCAGATCAAGAAGCTGATCGGCACGGCGCGGATCAAGCTGAAGGGCGGCGGGGCGGTGTCGGGGGGCGCGGCGAAGTCCAGGCCGGATCGGCGGGATCGAGGCGGCGGCGTTGGTCCTGACACAAATGAGATGACCTTGAAGGGCGGTGGGGCTGATCCCGATCGCGCCCCTGGGAAGACGGGGTTGATTTATACGAAGCGCGATGCGGCGATTGAGAACAACGTCGATGATATCGAGGCGGGCCGCGCCAAGGCCAGACGCGATATGATGATGGATCGGCCCGACAGGCGCGCGCGCGGCGGTGCGATGAAGCACAAGCCGCACATCGGCGCGGTCAACATCGTGGTCGCCAACGGCAAGCCGAGCGTGCCGCCGCAACCCATGCCTGTCCCCGTTCCGGCCCGTCCGCAGATGCCGATGGCCGGTCCTCCGCCTGGTGCTGGAATGGTCCCTGCCGCGATTCCGGGTCGCCCAGGCGGACCTCCCATGGGCGCGCCGCCGATGGCACCGCCACCCGCCGGTATGATGCGTCCGCCCGGTGCCGCGCGCGGTGGCGCGGTGCATCGGGCGCGTGGCGGCGGCGTCGATCGCCCGGGGTTCGTTCTGGACAACGACAAGCCGGAGACGAACGACGAGGACGAGAAGATGCCGTTCTCCGATGCGCAGGACATGGAGAAGCTGGAGAAGGCGCGGGATGCCAAGGGGCGGTTCATGGGGGGTGCGGTTTAGATGGCGAACGAGGCTCTGGAAGCAACGCAACGGTCACTCGCTGGGTTGTTTCGAGTCATGGGCGCGGTTGGTTCATCCGATCCTCCGCCTGACCCCTGGCGTGGGATCACGGGACCGACTGAATTTCAGACCGTGGACCTAACGAATAATCGATTGGAAGTTGCTCGCGGCACCATCGCGATACTGACAGAGGACAACGAGAGGATGGTTCGTGAGCGAGACGCTGCGCTGCAACTATCGGCAACGCACGAACGGGTGCGTGACAGCAACCGTGAAGGCATGGAGCTTTACCAGCGACTTGCGCGGCACTATGCGAAGACCCTCGCGGAGCGAGATGACAGCATAGCGATACTCATCCAGGAGCGTGACGCCCTCCGCACCCGCCTCGCCGAACGTGACGCCTCCCTGTTGCGCGCGGCTGGAAGACGCTGATGTTTACTCCACTCGGTCTGCTGGTCGCGGCTAAGTTGTTCGCTGCTGGGGTTATAGCCTCCACACTCGTATGGGTTCGCGTTGATCGGCGACGCTCTGGAAGGAAGCCCTGATGCTCGTGATCTCCCCCGCCTCCCTGAACATGATCATGCAGACGATCGTCGAGGCGACGCACGGCATGACCGATACCGAGGGCGAGCGGGCGCGCGTGAGCACGATTGATCCCCGCGCGCTGCGGTCGGCGGCGCTGGTGGGGCTGCACGTCGCGACTGGCGAGGTCGTGCTGGTGCAAGGCGAGAAGATCATGGTTCGGCGCCAGCAGACCGCGGGCGCCATTGACGTGGAGATACGGTGATGGAGATGACGGTACACCTCTCGGGCGATGCTAAGGGCGGTTGGATTTGCGACGTACACGACGGATTCAAGCAAGGCGTCTACAGGCCCGACGCGGAAGGCCCGGAGACGGCGGTCGCGCTGGCGATGCAGGAGCACGCGCGCATCGCCGGACGCGGGTTCGATTACCCAACGCCGCCGACGAAGGCAGAACAGCGGGCGGCCGAGAAAGAGGCGGCGAACGATGAAAAGCCGACGAAGGGCCGCTGATGTCGGATCATTCTCTCCGCGAGACGGTGCGTCATCAGTTGCGCGAACAAGTTGAGATCGAGATGAACTTGCTCGTGGATCGTGATGGCGACACCGAAGCGGTCATGCGAACCCGACAGGGTATCGTGCAAGGGTTGAAGCGTGCCGTGATCATACTCGACAACGTATATAGGGACTTGCATGGCTGACGTAACACGGCTGCACAAATGGCACCATGACGACTACAACGTCGCCAAGCAGCAAATCCATCAGGCGTTGGGCGATCTCGCGGATATCGACATATTCGGGCGTCAGGTGCTGGTCGCGGTTTATGTGCGGCCGGATGTCAATCCGATAACCGGCGTCTACCAGACCATCGCTGGGATGAAAGAGGACTGGTGGCAGGGCAAGTCGGTGCTGATCTTGAAGGCTGGCCCAGACGCCTTTGAGGGGGATGACAGCTACATCAAGGCGACGTTCCCCGCCGGGACCAAGCCGATCGCGGGCGAGTGGATGTTCGCCAACGCCAACGCGGGCATCCAGATCAGTCTCATGGGCGAGGGCGCCGAGAAGGTGATGACCGAGGATCGGCGTGGAGAAATCGTGCCGATCTTCGACTGGGATGGGTGGCCGTGCCGGATTATCCCGGACGACCAGTTTCTCGGACGTATCACAAAGCCTCACAGTGTGGTGTAAGATGAAACTCATCAGCAACGAAGAATACATCGAGCAATGCCGTCGCGCCGGTCGTATTCCCGTGCCTTTGATGAAAGGCGAATTGGAAATCACGCCGCTGCTTCGTCCGTGTGAGGTGGTTTCCATCACCATGTCGTGCGGGATCATTGGCAAACTTTGATGTCCGTAACAAAAGAATGCGGCGGCTGCGAGTTTTTCCGCAAGATGGCGGGACGCAAAACGGGGACGTGCCACGCGGCGCCGCCGGTGCCGATCATGGTCGGCATGGGGCATAACCCGGTGAACAACGAGCCGATACCGGTTATCCTGACGTACTGGCCAGAGCTTGGTGTCAACGACTTTTGCGGCTCGTTCGTGCCATCGCGCGGCACGCTGTCGAAGATCGATTTAACGAAGCTGGCGGATGTGAATGTGGAGGGGCAGGCATGACCCCCGAAGACCAACTGCAACCCGCCATCGTCGCGATGCACCGCTCGATGATCGGCATGGAACCGTTACCCAACGATTGGGACATCCAGGTCGTGTTCGCCGATCCGAAGTTGCTGGAATACGCCCGCGAGGAAATCAAGCGGCTGAAGGTCATCCGCGACGCGCGGCAGGACAAAGACCACGAGAGCAAAATCCGTGGCCAGGCGCTGGAGCGTTTGGTCGCGGCGTATGAGGAAGCAACCGCATGAGTCTCGCTGATACATTTTGTGGTCTTGAAGACAGAAACCAGAAGGTCAGGCCAGATGGGACTTATCCGCTACCGAGTTGGACACACGAAAACATAAACACCCAGGTTGTATTGGCAAGCGGTGAGGTTTGGCGCTTTCGGTTGGTGCGGACTCTTAATCCGACCGGTGAATGGCAACTGGAAACCGCTCGAAAGGTTGAAGGACAATGAGCGATACCGTCACGATCGACACCGCGATCGAAGGCCCGGAGCAGCGCCGTTCGCGGCGTGAGCGTCCCGAACGCGAGATGAGCCAACCCGAGGTCGATCCGGTCACGATCGAGGACGGCCAACCGCTTTCTCCGGAGGACGCGGCGGCCGACGCGCGGCGGGTGTTGCAGGAGAAAGACCGCACCATCGAGACTGAGCGCGCCCGCGCCAATCAGGCTGAGCAGCAGGCGGCACAAGCGCGGCAAGCGGCACATCAAGCCAACGCCGGACGCACGCATGACCGGACAGCGGCGGTCGCCGCGGCGGTGGAAGCCGCCAAGTCGGAAGCCGATCTGGCCGAGCAAGCATATGTCGCGGCTACGGAGGCCGGTGACGCGGCGGCGCAGGCAAAGGCGCTGCGGGCGATGAACTCGGCTGACTTCCGGCTCAATCAGGCAAGCGGCGAACTGGAGACGCTGAAGGCGGCGCCACAGCCAACGGAGCGGCCAGCGCAGCAGGGCGGCCCAGGTCCGGCCGCGCAGGCGTGGATCAACCGCAATCCCCGGTTCAACTCCGATCCCGCGTTCAAGCAGGCCGCCATCGCGGCGCATGCGGAGGCGTTGACGGACGGTATCCTCGCCGAAAGCCCGGCGTACTTCCGGCACATCGAAGGCAGGCTGGCCGAGCAGTTCGGGCAGAACCAGGACGGCCAGCAGGAGAGGCAACAGCAGATGCAAGAGCCACGCACACCGCAGCGGCGGGATCAGTTCAACGGTGCACCGCCGTCGCGCGGGAGTGGCGAAGGTGCATCGCGGGCCAATACCGTGCAAACCTTGCTCGGCCCGGTGACCGTCAACCGGCGTGCGGACGGCAAGATCGGCATTCAGATACCGCAGAACCTGCGGGAGAATTTCGAGGAGGGCGCCAAGATCACCGGCATGACGTTGGCCGAGTATGCCTACGAGCAGGTGCAGGTGGCCGAGGAACGCAAGGCCGGCGGCAATGGCGGCATGATCGAATCCGAAACCCAGACCTGGCGGTAACGATGTCCGAAACAGCAATCCCCGTTCTTGACCATCTAACGACGGTTAGGGACGAATCGCCAACCGATTCGATCCGTAAAGGCTGGCCCAAGGGCAAACCACGCGGCAAGCGCACCAAGGCCGTCCGCAAAACCGCGCCGCGCATGGCGCAACCGCGTACGGCCGAGGACGCGGCCGGCGTGGGTATCGCCTCCAACCCTGGCCCGGCGCAGCGCGCGGACGCTCCACGGGAAGCGGTGACCGACGATGA
>OBJR01000004.1_pt1 | contig 40925 bp, 65 predicted proteins | sample 1519711 | NCBI WGS metagenome assembly OBJR01 (sample SAMEA3235155, study PRJEB22506) | soil metagenome | biome: Forest; feature: Temperate coniferous forest; material: soil | place: Canada | collected 2011-06-18 | depth 0.2 m | reverse complement strand
AATCCCCTTCGGCAGCCCCACCTGAAAAAAGACCAGCAGCTTGAAGGTCATCAATCCCCAATTTCTTTTTCGCATACTCCCACACATCGTCGATTCGTGACGGGTTTTTACTAACTAATACAGCGGTCCACCCGGCTACACACCCGATAGTTCCACATTCAGGATACTCGGGAGTGCAAAATACGTTATCGCTGGGACGGGATTTCAATTGAAGAACATCTCTCTGATTATAACGAAGCGGCTCCGCAAGAATTAGTGCCCGAATCTCGCTCAACAACCCATACGCTGTCTTCGCCCTAGTCTTAAATCGTTTCATCTGATTTTCTCCTTCTGCGAGTCACTACAAGCAATCTCGTGGCCACTACCTGGGGCGTCGGAATCTTGACTGGCCTATGTGCTGGAAACCCCTGCCGCACGCCCGACCAATACATCTTCTTGCGGCGTTTCCACAGTTTATTCGCCGCCTTGCGTGCTTCATCACTGGTAAACTTGTGTCCTGCATTGCGGGCAGCAGATGTCTCCCCCGCGCGTCTCAGCCCCTCTAATTTCGCCCAGCGTGCAGCGGGATATAGCCGGGTTGTGCCATCGGATAGTGTGACAATCACAACCTTCCCCTTGTGATTTGGGCGTCGGACTTTTGGTGCCGGCTTGCATAAATCGGGATTTAATCGGGGTGCCTTGCGAAAGAATGACCTGGGCGTCGGAACTTGTCGTGGGGCGTCGGATTTTTCGTCAGACAAGGCTCACGCCCGCCCGAAGTAAGTATCGCTTAGCTGCTTCCAAAAACTCGGGATTATCTCGAAATAGCCCTAATCCGGTATTGCAATGATGACAGAGCAGACCACGCACCCTCTCGCTTGCGTGGTCGTGGTCAATATGAACTTCAGCCAGGGACATCGGTAGCTGACAAACTGCACACTTACTCTTTTGTTGTTCATACAGAGCGAACTTATCCTCAAGTGTTATCCCGTAGAGTCTCTGAAGATTCTTGCTTCGTTCTTCAGCCGTAACTTTAATGATACGTCCCCTATTGATGACACAGTGGCGGCAGTCTCGGTGTTTTCCTTTGAACATCCAAAGGGGTTTATCCTCATTGCAGTTCTGACAGTGTTTAGCCTGTAGGGCCATATCATAGTAGAAGCACCTAACGTGCCAAAACAGAACACAGACGTTGAAAAACAGCACATGGTTTAACTGGCATGCAGCATGCGGTATTGGGGTTTTGGGCGGTTTACCTATGGTATGCCGAATGCTATATAGGACGGTATGACATTCAATATCGACCGATACTCTTTCGTGGGGATTCTCGCTGACAAGATTGTGAAAACACCCTACGCTGTCATTCTAAACGGACAGCGTATCGGAGAGCTTACCCTTGCTCAGAACAAGGTGACGTTTGCTCCTGCGCACGGTATCAAGGCGTATACCCGTTTAGCTCCTAATCAAGCGTGTATTGATACGCTACTCAACCTGGTAATCAAAGCGGCATCGGATGCACGTAGGGCAAAGTCTGACGGATATGCAAAGGACGGTCAGTAATGGCCCGTTGTCCCCGCTGCACCCGACACTTTCGCACGCTGGAAGACGAGGAAGGAATGCACGATTGTCCGCATTGCGGTTACTGGCCCGGAGATGAGCCTACGTGTGACTGGTGTAATGGCGAGTTTAACGAATACGACCAAAATGTATTCTGGCCCTACTGTTCAGAGGATTGCAGTCAACAAGCGGAACGTGATTCAGAAGAGGATAACTAAATGAGGGAACTAATCGGGCCGGAACGCGAACATGCAAAGGTTTATACGTATAGTTTTCGTGTCTCTTTGGAAACGGTAGCGTCCGTTGAAAGCGTAACGGAATATCTTCATTCGTTGATTGAAGATGATGGATACGGCCCGTTTGATTCTGTTCAGGTATGCGCTATTCGTAACAAAGGAAAACGCAATGACTAACGACCGTATCACTCTCCTAGGCTCAGACGGTAAACGTATCATCATTCGAGGTAGACGCTAATGGAAGATTCTGAATTACTCGCGCGGATTCATACTCTTATCCTGAACGCGGATACGGCGATTGACCTTTTAGAAGACCCTGATTGTGATGATTCGTCTGAAGCGGTAGATATTGACTATGACGTGTATCAAGAGATACATAAACTGTTTCGTTTGGATGGCCGACTGAAAGGGGAAATCTAATGGCAAACGCTCACAAGTCAAACAAAGCTTCCTGCGCTATCTGCGGAGTGCAAGCGGGCCAACATTCCCTGCGCGAAGCGGGCCAATGTGATGGTATCCGCAATGGCTACCTTGACGCTACAACGAAGGAAAAGGTAGTGACTGCTGAACCGATTAACCCGCTGTCAGACGTGGAGATTACCGACAATGAAACAGACATCTAGTCTCACCCGCAAGCTTACTGCCGCACAAGAGCGCAATGCGGAGTCTACGGTTAACGCTCATGCTAACCTAGCCGTTGTCTACCGCCTGTATACGGAGGATAACACTGATGCTATTTGGGCAGAGATTATCCAACGGTATTTCAAGGGGTATACCTTGTTTCGGGGCACAGGAGTCTATCAAGGCGTGCGAGAACAGGGCGTAGCGATAGAAATCATCGGTAGCGCAGCGGACCTACAATCCATCGTCCATCTGGCGGGCGATATCCGACAAGTCAACAATCAATCATCGGTGCTAGTGACGTGGAATAACGTGAGCCTACTCAATGTGACTGGCGATGTTTAGACTACTCTGGCGCAATATCATCTACCGCTACACCGAATGGCGGAATGCGGATAACTCGCAATACGTGGATGTAGCGAGGTTCAAACGTGGCTAAATGTCAGTTTGATAGTCGCGTGGATGAGATTACTAACAACCTAGTCTCACTCTATGAGGCACACTCCAATGGTTATGACCTTGTGCAAGGTGAGGCATGGTATCCTGAAGCCCGACGCATAGTTAACGAGTGGGCGGTTACCTATGGCTACCATCCCGAAACGGTCGCATGCGTGATAGCGGCTATTAGTCCGCAATGCCCGTGGCCCCGTAATCTCATCATCGCCGATGATATCTTGGCTAGGCGGTATCCGAGTATTGGGGCTATCAAGGTTAACATAGCTAAAGCCGAAGCTTTGCGCGATGATAAGTTAACAGAGAAGCACGACTATCAATTCAGCGGAGTGTGCCGTCGTATGCGTGAGGCTTTTCCGACTGGACCAAAGGTTAATAACTTCGCGCAGAATCTTGCGGGCGATAATGCAGTCGTAACGGTTGACACTCACGCCATGCAAGCGGCGCTCAATGATGTGAAGTCTACCTATACCCTTAAGTGGGCGCCCTACAACGTGTTTGCGCGATGCTACGTTGATGCCGCTAAGCGTATCGGACGCGCACCCGCTGAATTTCAAGCGATTATCTGGCATACGTGGAAACGATTGAATCCTCCTGCCAGCAAACGTAACAAACGTAGACAATGGGAAGTGATAGGAGAATACTAGAATGACTATCCATCCGAGTATCACCGAATCACGCATCGTCAAGGCGGTTAAGCGGGACGAGGGAACTGGATTTTGTATCGTATGCGGCCGCAAGGCTAAAGGTTTTGTTGAACCAGATGCAGAGAAGTATACTTGCGGATATGCGCGCTGCGCTCAGCCTGCGGTCTATGGTGCCGAACAACTGCTGTTAATGACAGTCGCATAGGAGCATAACCCATGATTCACACATTTAGCGTAGTGGTTGAGAATGATAGCGAAGTGAACCGTCCGACTATCGAACTAGACTTGCTAGAGGGTGCAGATAACTTCGGCATTGTGCGGTTTAGCGCGGGGATTATCTCGGTTAAGGTCGCACCTATCACTGGCCTCCACCGTCAGCATTTGATTGGAGAGAGTGAAGACCATGTTTGACCTAATCATCCGCTACGAACAAGGCGAACTAGACCATGAAGAGACGGTAATTCTGTTTCAAGAGCTAATCGATACCGGCCTAGCGTGGACGCTACAGGGTAGCTATGGCCATCAAGCGCAACGCTTCATTGAATCGGGGGAGTGTGCAGAGTGACAAAGCGCCATTTCATCCGTGCGGCCGATATTGTCGATAATCTCCGAAAATATAATACTCCTTGCGATGCTTCCGTAGTCGCTACAGCGTTTATCGAACTATTTAGCGCCTATAACGACCGTTTCGATACTCAACGTTTCCTAGTGGCGTGCGGGTTAGTGGAGCCAGCACCAAAGGTCAAGCGAGGTAAGGCAGCATGAAAGCATTCAAATTGAGCGAAACCGACCTAGACCTAATCAGTGAGCTTTTACCAATGGCGACTAGCGAAATGAAAGTACTACTTGATGCGACACATAGGCGATTTCCCGAAGCGGCCCTGTGTGAGTCGCTGCGAACCTGGATAGAACAAGCGGCTGATATTCGGGAGAGGATTGAGGCTAGATAATGCCAACATACAGAATCCATACAATCGAGACTAGAACTGAAATGCGCTACACCGATATCGAAGCGGAGTCTGAAGATTTGGCCGTTGAACAAACAGAGAGCGAGGATTGGAGAGAATATGAGACAGAGCATTCCTCGGGCGATACGTCTATTGACTGGATTGAGGTAATCAAATGACACAACCACAAGTGCACCCTTCACCCTACGGCACGCAGGTAGGCTCGTATCACACCCGTAAGCTCGCATTCAACCGCCTACATGCTGAAGTGATATCGGCCATCCAGCTTGGCCATGACGATGCGGCCGCTATCCTCGTCCGACTGCTAGTCAAGCTGGCTCAAGCACTGCCTCAATAACCCGTTATCAATCCAACCTGTTAAGGCTGGCTGTCATCAAAGGGTGACAGTCGGCTAACCTCTCAAACGCCCGACAATCCCTATACAATCTGTAGTCACTATACTTTATATAGTGGATTAGGCTCCCACATCGCCCTTCACTCGCTCACCGAATACCTCGCTCTCATAGGGGGAGAGCACGTCCTATAGCCTCTAGGTTCAATGCGCCCAGCACATAAGCGCCCTCGACCCCGCCGCAAAGCTAAGCCTCGCCAGCGCTGTCCTACGTGCTGTGGACACTGTGTCACCTATAGGCTACAACCTATCAGCGTGCTCACGTGCGATAGGTGCGGACCTATGGCGAGATTGTCCTGTGCGCCCAGTGGGGCGCCATTGTGCGCTTAAGGCCCCTACCCCGCTACACGCCCCCTAATTGTGCTCGCGCTTCAAATAGGTCGAAAATGGCTAAGTGTTTTCGCTGCCTAGAGTTGCGTTGTCGTTTGGATCGCCATAGGAGCACCAGCCGGGGTGGGCGCCAACAACCGTATGGCAGTGTGGGCAGGCGTCGGAATAGACCAAATTTTGGAGGATAGGCGAGTCTGAATATCGGGCGCATTTGTTCCAGGCGGCGGTCATTGCTGCATCAAGGCGTTCCTGGGTTAGTCCAGAATAGGGGTCATTCCCCCGCTGACTCTGCCAGAAGGGATTGGTAGCCTTCCCATAGCGGCGGCGGAACATCTTAGCGGCCTTACGGCGGGTGCGGTTCATGTCGGCCTCTTACGGGTTAGGCCGACGTATACTGCTTCTGTGAGAGAAGTGAGTCGATATTGTTCATTGAAAATATCGCAGGGTTGCACAAGAGGCGCGTAGTCATTAAACAAGGACCGTCGCATGTTGAAGCAGACCGGCCGTTCAAGAATGGGCGCAAGGCAGGAAAGAATCACCATACGAAGGCGTTTCTTATACGGGGTTTCCACGTCTAACTTCCGCGTGAGCATTACGTTATGCACTTTTGAAAGCCTCCCACAATCCAATCATGTAGTTGGCGAGTTCGACCTTTTCGGCGTCGGTCCATGCTTGGCTGAGATTAACGCCATCGTAGTAACTGCCCTCAAGCCGGATATCGCCGTCATACCCCTCAGCGATTTCACCCGTGTAGGAGATACTAATCAACCCGTTATTCGCGTAGAACTTACGGCCGGTTGAGAGTTCGTATTCACTCGTGCTGTAGCGGGGGTCTTTGACGTGAGGTTTCATATACCCTCCAGTTAATCGAAGTGAGATACCGGGAACTGTGCATCCCCGGTATCTTGGAAGGTGAACTAATCCAACTTGAAGGTGGGCGCGATGGTCACTGGCTGCACGAGTCGGTCGGCGAGTTTGCGATAATGGTCAATCAGCGCCTGCTTCCCCATCTCGATAATCCCATAGGCGATGAGGGGGTTATCAATCTGGCCGCTGACTTGAGTGGCGCCGGTATCGCTGACGGTGATTTTGATTTCCGCTGGCATATTACTGCACCACGGGGGGCACAACCGGCGCCGGCACAACAACTTCCGCCGCATCCTCAACCTGCGCGGCGTGCTTGAGGTTGACCGCGCCCACGACGGCGCTAATTCCATCCGCGAGGATACCATCCGCGAGGGCCGGATTGACCTCTTCATGACCCGCCTGGGTGTTCACGGCCTGGATGGCAATGTGGGTGATTTGCTGGGCAACGGCCAGCTTAGTCGCGCCGCTGGCACCGGGGATTTGCTCAGCCGCATGGATACCAATAGCGACGAACGGGGCAATAGGGGCGAGTGGCGTGGCCGCAAGGACCAGGGGTGCCAATTGTTCAACGAGTTTCAACCAGTTCATAAAAACCTCTTGTGATTGTGGGGTAGTGGACTGAAAACGCCATCCCGCCAAAAAGGACGATATGGCTCCAAGTAGAGCGAAACAAGCCCATAAAAAGGCTGACAGAGATATCATTAAGAGCACCTATTAGCGTGGTTTAGAACCCAAGCCTTGCGACTAAGACTTATTTTTTGTCTAGTTTCTGCGGAGAGTATAGCTCCAAGACGTTTCTTATGGCCTTTTGCTTTCAAACTAAGAATCTGCCTGATTTCGAGGGTAGGGTGTTTCCCTAATTGAGCAATGCTCATTTTGCGGCGAGTTTCAGCAGAGACAATTCGACCAGTCGTGTATCGACTTCGCTCTAATGTGGTTTTTCTGTGATGACAAGAGCCGCAGATATACTGCCAGTTTGTTGGGTGGTTTAACCCTCCTAACGCTGTCGGGATGATATGGTCTTTCTGTATACACGGTTCCCAAATTCCACAGAGTTGGCAGTTTCCGCAACGACTATTTTTAGTAAGAGGACGACCCTGTAGGAACTCGATTAAACTAGGATAGTGGTCGATGGGGTTCATGCTGATTCTGCCTCACGATAGAGAACGTATTTGGGTGCTTCCTTCACAAAGTCAATCGAGCCCGTATGGCCGGCGAAGGTCACGTCATCGAAGTGTTGCTGGAACACGGCGTCCGCTGGGATATCCATCGTGCCGATAATGCGACGGATTCCGGTGGCGCATTGGACGACGATTCGCTTAGTCATTTGAATACCCGTTCTTATAACTGAACCCCGTAACTACAAATGCAGGCGCTGACGGTAGCCTGTTCATCCTCACGGGCAACCCCAACGCCTTCCAGCACGTAGAGCATATCACTCGCGCTGTCTCCCCGCTAGGCACGATTTTCTCTACTTGGGTGTGGCATTCGGGGCACTGGTAGTCGTAGAGGGGCATGTTAGTAGCTCAGCACCAGCACGCGAAGAATCTCATCAGCTGGCAGGGGAAGTTCATTCGGCAAGGAGCGCGAGAGAGCCTCTAGCTGATTGATGGCGAGGCGGTATTCATTAAGGCGGTCGCGGATAGCATCTTGAGCGGTAGCGCGGTAAGGTTGACCGGCAAGTCCATAGTCGGGACCACCATAAGCTTCTTTCGGATACGACGCCGCACAGGAACCCGGATTCAACTGATTATCGTAAGCCATTTCTAACCTCCACCCTTTAATATGCAAACCCAATGCCGTATAATAGTTGTGGGGCTACCACCGACGTGCCGTCCGCTGGTATACCTCCCTCTATCAGCATAACCGGCCCCTCGATGCTAGGTAGCCCCGCCTCACCTTATGGGAACATACGACAACAACGGTTTTTATACCCCAGACCAGAAGAAAACTGAACCCGCATGGGTAGACTACAAGGATTACAATCCTGACCGGCAGCGGTCCAGTTCAGCCACCTTTATCGAACCTGACGACAAGGGTAGCTACCGCTGGGTGTTGATGGTAAAGGGGTTAGGGGCGGTGGTGATGCGGGCCAGTGCGGATGATGACACTGGCCGGCTGGAGTTTCAAGGAATCAGCGAGTTCACGGATTCTGAGATAGGGCACCGACGATAGGCTCTTTGAGAGGCCATCTGATGACTCGCTCACGAATCCGATAGCTGAGGATATTCGCCAACACCACGAAGATTTCCTCAGCGGGTTTGGCTATCTTGAAGCTGAAGAAGCGGTCGCCTAGGGATACCTCATCCCCTTTACGGATGGTCAGTTGGTCCACACATCCCCCGATATAGACGAAATCGTAATCGGTGACGGCTTCTTCGGTATACAGCGGCGATACGATATCCATACTAAAAGACCTTCATAATCTATGCCATCGGCACGAGGCATGCATATTCTATACCAGAGAGGGAATGTTGCCCAAGCGAATCACACTCCAACCCGACCCCAAACTCAAAGGTAAGCGGTATAAGCGGCGTGGGCCGGTTACAGCGGCAGACCAAGCGTTAGTGACTGCTGTGGTGCAGGATACCCCCTTCGCTATTACCCCCGCCCAAGAACGGTCCTTGGGTAAAGTGCTGCGCCGGTCTAAAGAAGATATCAAAGCCCTTGTGGAGAAGGCCCGCGAAACCTTTGTGGAAAGTTCGCAGTTCTACGTGGACTCGCACCGGCAGGCGGTGACGGACGCCTTAGCAAATGGGGATTCTAAGTCTCTGGAGGTTGTGGCGAAGTCGGCTCAGTGGGCGCTCTCCAACATCAGTTCAGAGGGCACACGGATTATAGACAAGGCGGTCAACGAATCTTCCGGCACGAAGATTATGATTGGGCTCAAGGTGGGCGGGCTCAATGAAAACCATCCTGTTGAAATTAAGACTGACAATTCCTGATGGAAACTACTGGAGTTTGCACCAACTGTGACCTGTTTCCCGCTACGCACACCGTAACTAAAGAGCGTGGGAGACAGGCATTTTTATGTGAGGAGTGCTACTCCACATCCACTATCCTAACGGTGGGAAACGAAGAAGTCGCGTGGTATACCCCCCAGCTACATCAGCGTCCTTATCATCTATCGAACAGCCCTAACCTTTTAGCTCTCGGAACCCGTGGCACAGGCAAGTCCACGATGATGCGTAAGGACGCCATCATCAGGTGTATGTTGTATCCGGGGTTCAAGGTGCTTATCCTTCGACGCACCATTCCCGACTTGAGAAAGTCGCACCTTCGATTTATCAACGCGGAGATGAAGCGGCTAGGGGATGATGTTGGGTATTACCGTGAGTCTACGCATGATGTGCTGTTCGGGAACGGAAGCTTCATCCAGTTCTCGCATTGCGAGAAGGCTAAGGACGTAGAGAACTACCTATCCAGCGAGTGGGACCTAATCATATTTGATGAGTTAGCATCCTTCACCTTGGAGATGTTTCTGCTGATTTGTGCGGCATCTCGGTCCCCGGAGGATGCGGAATACAAGGCGTTGGTTAGAGCAGGCAGCAACCCCCTAGGACCGGGGGCTGCATGGATGAAGGAGTGGTTCGTAGACCACGATGTTAATCTAGCAGAGTATCCCGACTACCTCCCCGAAGACTTTGAGATGCAGTTCTCAATGCTGGATGAGAACAAGTATGTCAACCGTAAGGAGTATGAGAAGAGGCTGAAGAATCTCCCCCTCCATGCGCGAAAAGCATATCTACTTGGGGAGTTCGTTACTGAGGGGGCGTATTTCTCTGACTTTATGAAGTCTGTGGTCGTGGGGGATAGGGTTACGCCTTGGCACACCATCAAGAATATGCCGACATGGAAGGACCGCCACGGTGAATACACCCGCATTACGGACCTTCCTTGGGTTGGAATTTATAGGTCGGTTGACTGGGGCTATTTCCCTGACCCCGCTGTATGCCACTGGCATATCGTGCTCCCCAACAAGCACAAGATTACTTTTAAAGAGCAGACATGGAAGCGCACCCTTGCGGCAGATGTAGCGAAGGAAATCAAGCAGCAGTCGGCGGGGATGAAGATACTCGATTCATACGCAGACCCCACGATGTTCATCAAGACTGGTAACGCCCCCTATTCTATTGGGGAAATCTTCGAGCAGAATGGGGTGCCGCTGACAGCTTCGCAGAACGACCGTGAGCTATATGGCTACTCCATTCACGAGATGCTGAATACTCTGCTCAAAGATGACCAAGGAAATGATTTCCCCTCTTGGCAGATTCTAGAGTATGCGTGTCCTGAATTGGTTCGGACGCTCCCGCTCCTACAGATGGATAAAAGAGACCCTCGTAAAATCGCAGATGGACCAGACCATTGGGTGATATCATGCGCCTATTTCGCAATGGGCGGGGCTGTTCCAAGTAAAGACCCCATAGTGTCAGAAATTCCCCGATGGATGCGTCCGAAAGCTCGCCGTAGAGTATAATAGAGTTACCTAATCATGCCCATTGAAACAACCCCCGCCGCCGACCAACAGCCCCACTCTCCCACCGATGCTACCCCGGAAGTAGCGGACGCCCCGAAACCTGTAGACGATAAGAAGGTCGCTAAAGACCTGAAGTCCAAGGCTGAGGCATCAAAGCGCAACCGCCGCACCTACCAGAACGAATGGAAGCGCAATGTGGAGTTGAGGATTGGGCATCTGGCAACCCCAGTCACGCATGGCATCGGTGTGGATGACGATATCCAAACCGAAGTGAATCCCGACTGGTATCTGACCAAGATGAAGACGGCGAACCTCTTCAGTCAGGTGCCACAGGTTCAGGGGACGCACGAGAACAAGCAATATGCGAAAGCGGTTCCGCCCTTTATGAAGTCGCTGAACTACGAAATTGGCGAAAAGCGCGCAAACGTATTCGTCCCCATGAATGAGTGCTTGAATGACGTGGTGAATGCATCGGGTATCGCGGCGGTGATGGTGGGCTATGCGGCGCGGTTTGAGGCGGTAGATATGCCGCAGGAAGAGACGATTCAGGGGCCGCAAGGACCGATTGCTACGAATAGCCTCCCGCCCGAAGTGTTGCAAGGGTTTGTGCAGGCTGGCTTGGTTCACATGGTCCCCACGCAACGGGTCATCAGCGATAAGTTCTTTGCCGCCCGCAAATCTCCTTCTGACCTGTTGTGGCCGGTTGATTTCACCGGCTCCAACTTCGATGACGGCGATTGGATTGGGTTCACCGGCAAGATGTCCTGGCCGGAAGCCGTGAATGAGTTGAAGCTCACCGAAGACCAGAAGGATAAGGCGGTTAGCGGGGGCGATAGCTCCACGACAGATACCCTCCGGTCAGATACGGAAGCTTCTTCCAAGAGCGAGACGCAGACCGTCAAATACGACGAACTCTACTACTGGCGCTACAAGGTAGACCCCGAAGAGAAATCCTTCAAAGCCATCTGGAAGATTGTGTTCGTGCATGGGATTGATGAGCCAGTGCTACATGAGGCGTGGAAGGGACAGAAGTATGACGAGCAAACACGAAAATATGTGGGTGCTTGTAAGTTCCCTGTGCGAATTCTCACTCTTACTTATATTACTGACAACCCAGTCCCGCCATCTGACTCTAGCGCTGGTCGGCCTCAAGTTAATGATATGCGTAGGTCGCGTAGTCAAATGTTCGACAATCGGGAAAGGTCCATCCCGATTCGTGGGTTCAACACCAACCGAGTAGACCCGCTGATTGCGGAATCTCTCATGCGCGGCACATGGCAAGGGATGATTCCGTTCAACGGTGATGCGACCAATTCCATTTGGGAGGTTGCGCGGGCGAGTTATCCATCCGAAGACATGGCCTTCGACCAAGCGACCCAACGAGATTTAGAGCGCACCTGGGGTGAGATGGGGTCGACTCCTGGCCGTAAGACTAAGGATGAGGTGAACGCGAATCAGGCGGCAGTATCCTCTAGGGTTGGGCAGGATAGGGCGCACGTCGCCAATTTCTTCCTCAGTATCGTGGAAGTGCTCGCCGGCTGGATGACCCTCTATTCCGACTTCCCCTCTCTTACCGACCAAGAGAAGCAGGAAATGCATCAAGCGTGGGATGAGAAGCACATCCTGCATGATTTGGTGCTGAAGATTCGGCCGGATTCGACCATCGTCCTTGACCCGCAGCAGCGCATTGATAGATTGTTCAAAGCGCTGAACATGACCGCTAAGTCGGGCTACGTGAATGTGAAGCCGATTATCGTGGAGATTATCGAGTTGTCGGGGATTGACCCCTCCGAAGTGGTGGTGGACCCGCAGCCACAGGTGGAAGAACCGAACATCTCCTACCGCTTCAGCGGCAAGGAAGACCTCACCAACGTGGCGGTCATGGCGATGTTGGTAAAGAAGAAGCTAGAGCCAACCCCTGAAGATATCGATACCGCTAAGAAGATTATCCTCGCGCTGAACGAGCCACCGAAACCCCCGGCTCCACCTGCCGGCCCCGGGGGACCCCCTGGTCCTGGTGGCCCACTCCCGCCCGGTGGTCCTAAGCCGCCCGCACCCCCATCTGGTGGGATAGATGCCCATCCGAAGTGGCAGATGGCTGGCAAGATAGCTAAGCGGTCGAGGGATATCTAATGCCTTTCTACGACTTACAGTGCTCCGTCTGCAAACGTATCATCATAGATAAGTTTGAGTCAGTTAATGAGTCACGACCCAATTGCGAGGAATGTGCGGGTGTTCTAGAGCGCGCATGGCTCCCCGGCAGTCAGGCGAATGTGTTGGGGGATGAGATTGACATCACCATCAAGCACGGGGTCTGTAACGATGATGGCTCGCCCCGCCGTTTCCGCTCGCGTGAGGAGTTAAAGAAGGCACAGGCTGGATTAAGGAAGCGAGGGATGGAACACTATGATAGGCATGTAGGAGAACAAGGGAGCGACAAGAGCCGTTTTACGACCCGCTGGATATAATTGAGGGAATCGTCCCTCCATACGTTAATTGGAGAATCGCATGTCAGTAGAAGATATCATTCGTTCGTCCATCGCCGAAGCCTCAGATGAGCCCACCACAGATACATCAGAGGACACAGGAGCCGAAGTTGTTGCGGAACCTGTTGAAACGATTGTTGAAACGGTTGTTGAGGAAATAAAGACCCCCGCCGAAGTAGACGAACTCGCCGCCGAACTCGAAGCACTGGGTATAAACGCACCCAAAGAGGGTGAGCGGGAGAATCGGCTACCATATTCGCGCGTGAAGAAGATTATCGCTAACAGCCGCAAGAAGTTGCTAGAAGCCCACACCACCGACCTCAAGACTAGGGATGATAAGTATACGGCGGCTGAGAAGCGACTGAAAGACTTCGATGCGGCGGATAACTTGCTGCGGACGGACCCGGCTAAGTATCTTGAAATGTTGGCGGTTCTGAATCCCGCGTATAAGCAGTATGCGAGTGGACAGCAACAGCAGCAACAGGTGGTTAAGCCGGCTGAAGTGAAGCCCGACCCAGCACCCGGCCCCGATGCGACCTTCGCAGACGGCTCCAAAGGCTACTCCGCTGAGGGGCTAGAGAAGTTGCGCGAGTGGGATAGGCGGCAGGCGGTGAACGAGGCACAGAAGCTATTCGACGCGCGGTTGGCTCCTATCGAACAGGCCAACAAGACCCGAGAGGAACAGCAGCGCGCGTATGAATATAAGCAGGCCCAAATCCCCGTCATTAGAGGGCAAATTGCCACGGCTAGCAAAACCTGGGGCAAAGCGTTCGATGACGACTACGCCAAGCAGGGTGAGGGTAAGTCTGACATCCTCAAGTATATGCAGGCCAACCCGGATGTGCCGTTTGACACCTGTGTGGCGGCAGTGCTGGTTCCGAAGATTCAGGCCAACAGGGATACGATGCGGGGGGATTTGCTGAAGGAAATCAACGCGCGACCTAAAGCAGCCGTGAAGACCCCCGTGGCAGCAGTCAAGGCGGGCGCGGTTGACCCGAATGAAATTCGCACAACTGAGGATGTTATTCGTGAGAGTATCGCTGGGTTAAAGCGCTAAAACGGTATGCCTCTTGCATCTTATGGGTGCAAGAGGTATCATAATGATGCGAACTGTCCCCGTTATAGGACTACCGAAGAAGCGCTCGTATCCCGGCTCTCCAAAAGCGAAAGCGACTAGGAAACGGTTATATCGGGCGCATAAGGCAGCTTCTCCCGATAATCGAACAGAGACAAGCTTCCTACAGAAGTTTAGCAGGCGTGGACTGACTCTTGACCAGTATCACTCCCTTGCTGAAAAGCAAGATTTCTGTTGCGCGCTTTGTGGCGAAGAGCCGGGGCCGCAAAACAAGAGACAAGGGAACGTCGATAATTTCGTTACTGACCACGACCATCAGATAAATCGCGTTCGCGCGCTTTTATGCTGGCCGTGTAACGCTGCACTCGGGCACCTTCGAGATAGCCTAGAGATTGCACGTAAAGCCGTAGAGTATCTCGAAAAGTTTCACGCACGCCGTAGTTAGTTAGACCCCGCAACTCCGCAAGCGTTCCCAGCGGTAACCAGTCGGGATTTGATTCCGACTCACGCCAAAGCTCCTCAGCGTTATCGAGAGCAATAATTCTTCATTTTGCTTTAGGTAACTATCATGGCACTTACTATCGGACAGATTGCTGCTGTCTCTTATCCTGCTATTCTTGCAGAGAAGCGCAAAGCTGCGAACCAATGGGCCGAGAGCGCTTTTTTGCGAGAGTTGGAGAGACAGGGCGCTATCAAACGTCAATCACTCGGCGCGACGATTGAAGCTCCTCTCGACTACCAGCGCAACCCCGGCACCGTTATTCAGTCGACCGAACTTCAGCCCCTCTCACTGACGAAGACCGAAGTGGTTACGTCGGCGAGCTACGCGATTGCTGAGGCGACGGCGCCGGTTACTTGGTCCAAGAAGGACGAAGCGACCAACCCCTCGGAGAATCAGAAGATTGCGTTGGTTGCTCAGTTGGTTGAGAACGGTATCGAATCGCACGACGACATTCTCGAACAGGACATCTTCCTGCTCTCGACGAACGGCTTCCTCGGTCTGAAGACCCTGGTCCCCTTCGTCAACACGTCGCCCTCGCTCGGCGGTATCGACCCCTCCAGCAACACCTTCTGGCGCAACCAGACCAACACGTATGTGGATGACACGGATATTGAAGCCGCGTTCACCACGACTTGGAACCAGTGCGCGAAGGGTAGCGGCGCCAAGCTGATGCCGACGTTGATGGTGTCGGATGCGGCGACTCAGGCTCTTTTCGAGGGCACGCAACAGGCCAACCAGCGTTACGTCGATACCGACGAACTCAAGGCCGGATTCAAGATTCTGGCGTTCAAGACGGCGCGGTATGTGTTCTCGCAGTATGCGGGTAACTCTGGCGCGGTGTATTTCCTGAACCCGAAGAACTTCCAGTTGGTGGTGTCGAAGGAATACTTCAGAGACCGTGGCGACACGCAGGAACTTGAGAACGCCAACGGCTACTCGTTCAAGATTTACTCGGCATTGCAGCTTGTATCCAACAACCGTTCGCGGCTGGGTATCGCTGGCACTTCGTCCAGCACGTAAACTCAGTTTAGATAAAGGAAAAGCAAATGGCAGCTAATAAGGTTGGATACGCATCGGCGAGTCAGGGACTCCTGACCGACGTGGATTCGGTGGCTCAAGCGGGCACACCGAACATCTTCAGAAACCCTCCCGGTCAGCGTCAGTTTGACGAGGCGGGGAACGAATACATCTATCTGTTGGGCGTGGCGAGCACCGTTATCGGCTCCTGCGTGACCTACGGGTTGAATGGCACCACAGCCTACCAGACCGCACTCAGCGTGACGGGCGCGACCGGTCCTGTGGCGATTGCGATGGCGGCGACGTTGGCGGCTCAGTGGGGCTGGTATCAGATTTTCGGCTTCGGCACGGCACTGTTCAACGGTGCGGCGGTCGCTGGAAAGTCTCTGTTCTCGGCATCCACGGGTAAGGTTGACGACGCGGTTGTGTCGGGCGACAAGATTTACGGCGGATGGGTTGCGGCCACGGTTGGCTCAGCAGTCCTTGGCGCTGTGTATCTTCAGTATCCGGGTATGGAAGCGAACGACTAATGGCTAACGCCTCGAAGTTTGGCACGAGCCTCCTTCGCGTTGAGGTTATGACGGTGACGGGCGGTTCCCAAGTGGATGCCGCCCAAATCCCTCTTAAATCTTCGCCGGCCCTAGTAATTGCAGCCGGCGATGGGGTGGCGGGAATCAAACTCCCGCCCGCCTCCAAAGGGATGACCTTCTTCGTGAAGAATACCGGCACGAGTGGGTTCCTGGGGATTTTGAAGGTGTATCCGGCGACGGGGCATCAGGTCAATACCCTAGGGGCGAATGTGGCGATGCAGATGGCAACCCTCACGTCGGCGGTTTTTATCGCAGCGAACTCGACTACTTGGTATACGTTTTCGTTTCTCCCAAGTTAAGTATCTGAGGTTAGTGGGGCGTCCTAATCAGAGGGCGCTCCACAACCCTCGCGTTGAGAAAGACTAATCATGTCAGCACCCATCTATACGGGCGGGCGTCCCTTTTTCAAGGGCGGTATCCGCACCAAGCTCAATCTCGTTCCCAGTGGCGCCACAACCGTTACCCTCACCAAATCCAAATCTAACGGTGTGTTTTTGTTTGACCAAGCGACAGCCGGGGTTGCGTATACCCTCCCTGTTCCTGTGTCTGGGTTGGTTTATACGTTCATGAGCACTGTGCTTCAAACCGCAGGCACCCAGAAGGTCATTACCGGGTCCGCATCCATCTTCTTGACGGGCGCAATCCAGATGTATAGTGGAGAAGCAGTCTCCCCCTCTGGCACACTTGGCCCCTTTCAGTTCAACTCGCCTCTCGCGTCCACCTTCGTCACCTTCACCATGAATGGCACCACGCAGGGTGGCGGAATTGGAACTGAAGTGACGTTTGTTGGTGTCTCAGCTACGTCTTGGTTGGTTTACGGAACGGTGGTTTCGCCGTCCGGTAACTTGGCTACCCCGTTTACCGTTTAACTTTTAACTTCTTAGGAGCAGGACTATGTCTTTTGCATCAACAACCAACCCAGTAGTGAGTCCGTTGGCCGGTGGCCGCGATACTCAGTTGGCCGACCAGGGGCAGTATTTTGTGGGGATTACCCCGACGCCAGGAACGGGCATCATCACGGGCGCGTCAGTTCAGGCGTTCACCGAGACGACCCCCTACCTCGTCATGTATAACTCGTCAAGCACGGTGAGCATCTACCCGATGTTCCTTCGCACGCATCTCACGGTTGTGGGCGCGACGGCCTCCATCGCGGAGAACTGGACGTTTACCCTCGATACCGGGAACCGGCTGACGAGCGGCGGAACGGCCCTGACGGTTGCGAACACCAACATGAATAGCGCTATCTTGACGGCGGCTATCGTGACGGTTGGCGCGATTACGGCGACGGCGGCTACGGCAGCCCGTCGAATCATCTCCAATTGCGTGGGTAAGGACACGGTTATCGAAGTTGTGCATGATACCATCGCCTTCAACTTCGGTGGCGGATATCAGGCGGCAGCGCACAGCACAGCTAGCAACACCACGACCCCCTCATACGCGACCTTTAACCTGGGTCCGGTGGTGATTGGGCCGAACCAGTCGCTGGTGATTGTTCGTTGGGCGGCTTCGCAGACGACCGGCAGCACGAACGAGTTTGAGTTTGGTTGGAGTGAGAAATAACTAGCTGGCTTACTGCCACCTTATAGGAGTCAGATTATGTCTTTCGCAGCAACAACCAATCCTATCCTCAGCCCGTTGGCTGGGTCGCGGGATACGCAACTTGGAGACCAGGGGCAGTTCTTCGTTGGGTTGAACCCCACGCCTGGGACGGGTATTGCGAGTAACGCGACCGTTACCGCGTTTACTGAGACCACACCTATCCTGGTGTTGTTCAATGCCTCGAATACGGTGAGTATTTACCCAATGTTCCTCCGGGGACATATCACCGCAGCGGGCACGGGCGTTTCGACGGCGGTCAACTGGACCTTCACGCTGGATACGGGCAACCGTTTCACCAGTGGTGGAACGCCGCTCCTGGTGAACAACATTAACCAGAACAGCACGAACCTGACCAGCGCCATTGCGAACTATGGGGCGGTGTTGGCGACGGCTGCAACGGGCGCGCGTCGAATCGTCGCCCACACCCAAGTCAAGCACACGGTTATCGAGGTCATCCACGATACCTATGCGTTTAACTTTGGTGGTGGTTATCAATCGTCTACCTTCCCCATCGCCGCGAACTCTACCACCCCGACCTACGCTAACTACAGCTTGGCGCCCATCGTCATCGGGCCGCTTCAGTCGTTGGTGGTGGTTCGGTGGGGCGCCGCGCAGGCGAACGCTAACTCAGCCGAAGTCGAAATGGGCTGGGTCGAAAAGTAAACTCAAGAGGGGTAGGAACCTCCCTACCCCGTTCTTTTCGTAGAAAGGCGTATCTCATGCCCGGTGGCCGACTTCAGACAAACGCGAGTATTCAAGAGCCCGTGCCTGGGTCTATTCTTGTTCAGGTGAGAAATCCTCTTCAGACCATCTATATTCAAAAGATTGTCTATTCACCCACGAGTATTATTCCTGGCACGGTGTTGAGTTTTATTGATAGCTTGACCCTCCAGTCGATTGGGTTTATTACGATTATGCCGCCTTCCGTGGCTCAACCCCCGTATATCATCGACTTCGGGGCGGGCGATTCCGGCTCCAGTGGCACGGCACTCACCAAGGGTGCGAGCTTGGTGTTAGCGGTGTTGGTGGGCGGGTCGGCGGGTCGAATCCACATCAAGGCATATCAATTGCCTCTGGTGATTAACGTGGCGTATGTTCCGCCAGCAACAGCCGGTTCAAAGGGTCCATAACACTCTGGAGGGAGTATGACTAAAGAGGAAATCGAGAAGGATTTAGTCGAATTGAGAAAGCAGCGCGACCAGTTGATTGCAAATGTGAATGCGACAGCGGGCGTGATTCAATACCTCGAATCGAAGCTAGCGGCACTCGACACGAAGACCGACCCCCAGTAATCCCACTGGGCGGTCATACACTCGGGGCTGGGAAGTCCAAATAACTCTCAGCCCCAACTCGCTCCTGCGAGATTAAGGACAGTATCATGGCGAACGACAACATCACCCTCAGTAAGTCTGAACTCCAACAAATGATTACCGACGCGATTGCCGAAGCGAAGGGGAACTCCCCCGATTTCGCCGCAATGGGCGAGAGCATTGGCGCGAGCGTTGCGGCGGGTATGGCGAAGAGTGAGCGGCGCAAGGTGACATTCGGAGAGTATCAGAAGAAGCCGCACTCGACCACGCATCCCGACCCGAAGTATCCGAATGGCCCGCTACTCACCCATGAGTGCTGGATTAACGGGGACCGGGCGGTTACGTCTAGCTTGAACGACCGCGAAATTACCTTCCTCAATCAATTGACTCATTCCGGCCGATACATCAACCGGTTGGTTGAGGTTATGTTCGGGGCCGATGAAATCCGCATCCACTGGAATAACAAGACCAACGACCAGCGGAATGAAGCGGCGAAGATGTGGCGTAGTTTCGAGGATATGATGGGCCAGATTATTGCGGCTCAGGTGGTTGAGGATAGGGAAGAGGAAGTTCTGATTGAGGAGAAGCAGGCGCGACGGGCGTTTGGGAACTCCAAGGCGACTAGGGAAGCTCGTGAGAAGGCGGGCGTCTAGTGCCCACGAACCGCACAATCATCATCACCTTCGGCTATCGGCACGGCGCCCCGCCTATTGCTGATGTCACTGTAGATTGCCGCGAGATTGATGACCACGATTACCACAAGTGGGGCTACGAAGCGGACGCCATCATTGAGGCAATTGAACCGGGGATGGTAGTCGCACTCGGGTGTATGGATGGAGATGACAGGTCCGTTCATATCGCCCGCCTAATTCAGAAGAAGATGGATAACGTCGTTGTCGTGGACAGGGATTTAAGCCCTGAAGCCCACACCCAAGAGGATACCCAAGATGCCACTTCTACACGGGAAAACTAAAGCAATTATTGGCGAGAATGTGCGAGAGATGATGCATAGTGGGCATCCCCAGCGACAGGCGGTCGCCGCTGCCATGCGAATGGCCGGCAAGCCGAAGAAGAAGCGGAAAAAGCAGTCTACCTTACAACAGGGGGGGCAAGAAGTTTAATGGCAACATTGCTCCCCGGTTCTGACGACGCCTCAACCCGCGAGAACATCCGTGCTCTCCGGGCCGAAGGCTATTCAGAACTAGAAGCAATCAAACTCGCCAACAAGTCTGACAGTTCTGATGAGGAAGAAGACTCGACCCCCGCGTATGACGGGGAAGATGACTCCCCCTCGCAGGACCGTCAGTTCGTGATTGTGACGAAGGATTATAGCGGGCTGGGCTGGGCCAAGAAATTGATGGAAGAGGGCGAAACCGTCACCCTAGCCGGCGAGAACCCCGAAGACAAGCCTGAATTCAAGAAGCTCTACGATATGGTAGCGAAGGACTGGATTCCTCGCATGGATTTGTCCGAAGCCATCAACAAACTTCAGACAGATTCCACCTATTGGATATTTGCGGAGAATAACTTCACCGAGGAAGCCGAGAAGTTGAGGAAGGCGGGCCAGAAGGTATTCGGCACGTCCACCCTTAGTGAGAAGCTGGAACACGACCGTCACTATGCGGTAGAGATTGCTGAACAGTCGGGGTTGTCAAGCCCCCCTACCGCTGAATTTACCACTAAGGATGAAGGGGTCGCGTTTCTGGACGAGAATCCTGATAGGGCTTACGTCTTCAAGCCGGATGACTCAGGCGGCACCAACTACTCAACATTCGTGCCAATACGAATAAAAGACGAAGACGCCAATCGAGAGACGTATACGTATTTGGCCCATATGAAGGCTGAACCCGGTCCCTACATTCTGCAAGAGCGTATCCCCATCGAAGAGGGCACGGAAGCTAACGCAGAGGTATGGTTATTCGAGGGCGAACCAATCCTTGCGTTTTTGGGCCTAGAAGTGAAGCGAAAAAACACCTACGACCTAGGCGAGATGGCTGGGTGCGGTGGTGACATAGCGACGATGATACCGCTCGACTGTAAATTAGTGCAAGAAACAATAGGGAAAATGCTCCCTTTTTACAAAGAACAGAAGTATACGGGGTTCGCAGATGTCAACGTCATCTACACCAAGCAGGGGCCGCAGTTTCTGGAAGTCTGTAATCGGTTTGGCTACAATTCTCACGTTACTCTCTTTCTGGCGCTGGCTCAGGACGGCTTCGGCAACATCCTGGCAGATTTCATTGACGGGAATGTCGAAGGAATGGCTGAGCGGTTTAGGGCGGGATTTGGGTCCTCGCTAACTATGTTCCTAGACCATCCGCGTGAGGGGATGCCCGTCCATGTGGATGAGAAGTATGCGGAAATGTTTTACCCGTTCGACGGCTACAAGGAAGAGGACACCTTCCTCCTAGCGGGCTACTCCAACGAGATTGGGATTTACGTGGCGTTTGGCAGCACTATTGAAGCGGCCACCAAAGCCTGCAAAGAACAACTCGCGATGGAAGAAGCCGTTAGCGTGCCGGATTATTACTATCGTTGGGATTTGGATGACACTGACTATTATAATGCGCCTATTACTCGTTATCATGCTCTCAAGGCGAAAGGGCTTCTATGAAGCGCATGTCCTTCGTCTCAATCCCCCATACGTCACAACGATACGATACGGTAGGTGATTATCAGGACGCCCACGGCTGCACCCTCTTCACCATCTCGGAGATGCCAGATGAGCGATATGAGCACCTTGTTGCGTTACACGAACTGGTTGAAAAGATTCTGGTCACGGCCAGAGGCGTCTCGGACGAGTCGATTGACCAGTTCGATACGGCTTACGAGGCGGCTAGATTACCAGACAATGACAGCGAGCCGGGAGATGAGCCCACGGCTCCCTATCACCGGGAACATCAGTTCGCAACTCGCCTTGAACGGATGCTGGCCGAGGAATTGGGTATCGACTGGGAGCACTACGACACGACCGTATTAGGATTAAGTAAATGACTTTTGCAGAGATACAATCGGAAATCCTCGAAGACCTTAACCTCACGTCTGCGACAGCCATTGCGAGGGTAGGTCGGGAAATCAATCGCCGTTACCGGGAGATTGTGACCTCGTTAGGGCTAGAGACTTCAACTCGCGCCATCGTGACGGCTAGCTCGGTCATTGGCGACCGTAACATGACCTTCACGGGCACGCTGAAGCTACTGTCTGTGTTTGATAACTTAGCTAAGCCAGTTGTCTCGATTACGAGGGTGAGCACGACAGCTACCGCGACTGTCACAGCCCACGGCTACACGACCGGGCAGTCCATCATCATCTCTGGGGCGGTCCAGACTGACTATAACGGGAATTTCGCCATCATCGTGCTAACTGCCAACACTTTCACGTTCACGGTAGCGAATAGCCCAGCAACCCCCGCAACAGGCACCATTACCGTGGGTCTACAACAGATTCAATCGGTGTTAACGGAAGAGACCTTTGATTGGCTGCGAAATCAACCTCTCAGCACGCAGCCGGCTCAGATTTATGCTATCTCGCGGATGGGGTCCACGAGCGTCACCATTTACCTCGACTGTATCCCGACCTCGGTGTTTATCCTGTCAGCGGACGTGATGCAATCCACCGTTACTCTCAGCGGAACTGATGAGCCCCTCTTTGACCAGAACTACCACGATATCCTGGTTCATTGGGGGAAGGTGCCTGAACTCCTAAAGATGGAGAAAAAGGATTTGTCAGAAGCGGCTGAAAAAGACGGCCAGAAGCGACTGGATGAATTGCGCTACTTCATCATCAAGTCAGCTTACCTCGATATCTATCAGAGTAAGACTTCGCGCAACACGAACTTCCAGAACCGACTGGTCTAATGCCGAATCCTAGCTTGGACATCATCAGCCTGCGCGGAGGCTTAAACGATTCGGACAATCCGTCCGCTATCGCTGATGACCAATGCACGGTTGCGACTAACGTTGAGTTTTTTCACTCAACGCTGGGTGAGCGGCGTAATGGCTGCTCGGTATTCGATATCACCGGCTCGGACCTTGAAGACGAAACCACGATGGTCCATCTCTCGCAGTGGTTCCCAACGAATAACCCACTAGCGGCGGAATTGTGGGCGGTTGCGGCTACGCCCAGCACATCGGCAACATGGGCGCGATTTGATACCTCAGGTGTGTGGCATGAGGTTGTTCCTACTGATGCTCCGGTCTTCACCGCCCCTGATATCTTCGGTATCGTGACCCAGCCTCTCAACGGCCAGCTATTCTTTGCCTACCACAGCGCAGTCAATCGGATGCACGTGTGGGACGGCACTACCCTACGACCTGCTGGTTTATCTCAACCTGTGGCGGCGCCTACGGGCGCGAATACTGGGGTTGGCACATTTGGTGGCACACGTTACTATCGCGTGAGGTATACGACTCAGGTAGCAGGCGCTACCACAGAGCGTAGTGAGCCGTCAGCGGTTCTGACCTTTACCCCTAGTGGAACTGGAACTGGGGTTATCGTCACTAGGCCCGCCCTGTTAAGCGAGGGAGAGACGCACTGGGAACTGGAAGCGTCCCTCGATAATGTGCTGTTCTATCGTATTGCGACTACTGTTGTGGGAACGTCTACAGCCACAGACAGTGTTAGTAATACCGTAGGGTATGCGGCCACGGGGACACTCTCAGAGAACATTGGTAACTACCTCCTACTCCCCTCGGCGAAGTATCTGTTGGTTGATGGGGACCGGCTGGTATTCGCTAGTCATTGGACGGACCTGACCAAGCAGTCGCAGGTTGGGTGGACGCCGGTTACCAATGACCCTGGAGTCGGCAATAGCGAACGTTTGCCCTTGAACGTTAACAACACCCTGAACCTTGATAACTACGTAGGTGGGGGCATCACCGGGTTAGGGAAGACGGTTAACAACTCCTGGTATGCGTTCAAGTGGCTCGGCATCTACAAGATGACCCGCACATTCGATGTAACTAACGCCTATGCGCCGGCTACCGTGAGCACTGAACGGGGCGCACTTCCCGGTAGCGTCGTTGCGGGCATGGATGAGAACGGGAGAGCCTGCCTCTACTTCCTTGACCCTGTTATGGGACCATCACGGCTGGGACCTTCGGGACTAGAAGTCATCATCGGGCTACGGAAGACCTGGAATACTGTGAACATGCGAGCAGCTAACGTAGTCGCTCGTGGCATTTACTACCCCTACAAGCAGCAGGTTCATTGGTGGGTAGCGACGGGAACAAGCGACACCCCGACCTTGAAACTCGTGCTGCAAGTATCAGAACTCCAATCGACGGGTAATGGGGGCGCACGTCGAGGCTGGTCCCTTGCCACCGGGACCATTGCTACTGCTACTGCTGTAACGGTGTTTAACGAAACGGTAGTCGAAGACGGCAATACCGTCCTACGTGAACTCCCCTACATCGGCATCAGCACCCCCAACTTCATCCAACGGTGTGATGTGGCTACCAGTGACGCAGGAGTGGCGTATGTGGCGGTTATTCGCACGAAGCCGTTTTTTCTAGCTGGCCTACTCAACCGTTGGGGCGCCATGTGCGGGACTCTACTTGCAGCGTCTAATGCCGCAGCAGGCATTGTCGTCAAGTTCATCCGCGACTACAGCATCGAAACGAACCAGAAAACGGGTAGCTTAGCTCCTGTCGGCACGGAAGAGTATGTTGTGGTGGACTTCGATGACCTCGATATCTCCGATAATCGCGCCGTTCAAATCGAATTCACCGACCCCTAAAGAGGTATCATGGCGGGCACCCTTTCTATCGTTAAGACAGCATTCTTGACCAATGCGGCAGCGAACATCTACACGCCGCCCGCGTCCACCATATATCTCGTGCTCCGTCACATTCACATATGCAATGTGACTGTAGCGGCAGCCACCTTTTCCCTGTATCTGGGCCTCACAGGCGGGTCCTTGGCGGGCACCGAACTGTTCAAACTGCAATCTGTAGCGGCGGACAGCGTATTCGACTACTTCATGTCGCAGAAGATGACTTCTGTAGACTTCCTCAGCGGACTCGCTAGTGCGGGCTCCACCCTGACCATTACCGTGGAATACGAAAGTTTCGTCGTCTAATGGCGTTTTGCACTAGCTCCTACGTGACCTTTTCGACTATCAACCCTGGGTTGGCGGGCGCATCGTTGCGTTTGGATATTTTTGACACGCCGGTCGGGTGTGTGCTTCCGGGGAGTGATGCATCCCTTTTACGCCGGTTCAGCACAGATGTCACGCGCGTCTCTAACGGCGCCATCACCTTCTTTCCAGCCGATGGACTACACGGTGGACCGCCACTTGTTAACTATTTCTCGGGCACTCGTGTTGAGGTTCCGGACCCTTTTGAAACTAATCCTCCGGTATCCGTAGGGCTGCATTGGCAATCGGCGGACTTTCTCACGACTTTTGATGTCACGATTTCCCTTCCTACAGCAGGAAACCAAACACTCTCGTATTGCGAGTTGCTGGGGTCATTAGCCATCACCCTAACTGGGGCACTTGGGTCTGGTCCTGGGCCGCTCGTATTTTCCATTGTGGCCGGCCCGTCTCATGGAACCTTAGGGCCGCTTGTTGGTGCGGCTGTTACCTATACCCAAACCCCCGGCTATACCGGTGCCGACAGCTTCATCTTCAAGACGAATGACGGGGCGAATGACTCTCCAGTAGGGACTATTTCCCTCACGGTTGCAGCGGCCTCATGGTGGTCCCTCCCCAACGGCACCAAGCAGAATGCGTGCGCTCAACCCGCCTGCACGATGTATCCGTATGACATCACGTTTGGCGGGGTAGTCTACCCGGCAGGAACGTGTATGCCTTGGACCGTATCTACCTCTCCCGTAGGGAATGCGAGTTATTGCCAAGCCACAGACGGCTCCTGGTATCATGGCGCGTGCCCTATCATCCCGCGTCAATGGCGGCTAGAACAGTTCACCATCAAACCGCGCAATGAGTCATCTTCCTAATGTCTATCTGGTATTTTCAGCCGGTGACGAACCACTACCAGTTTGCGGGGAGCGACCCCGGTGCGCCGTGGATTATACAGACGCCCTTGCTGCACATTACCTCGCCCTCAACCTTTTCTGCCAAGACAACGGGCGGGACGGCCATTACCTTAAAAGGAATTGGATTTGGGGATGGAGCGACCGTGAAATTTGGCGGAACCTCCGCGACTAGCGTAGTGGTGGTGGACTCTAACACTATTACTTGCGTGACCCCCGCCCACGTATTTGGACCGGTTAGCATACTTGTAACTAATACGGACGCGGGAATAGACACCCGCACCGATAGCTTCACCTACATCACCCCGCCTGTTGAGCTACAGTGGCGGTTGGAGCGGTTCAACCTGAAACCTCGCATGGAGAGCACCGCATAATGGCCTGCCGCTGCCATCAAATCGCTTTCACAAGTCTCCAAAAGGACGTGCGTGAGGCTATTGCGTTGGGTGAAGCAGACCTCGCCTATACCATGACTCGCCATATCTATAAACTCGCCCATCTTCTAGCGAGCGGTCAATGATTCAACTCCTAAGTTGGTTGAACGGCCCGTGGGAAAAGGTGAGGGTGTATCTGCAAGAAGACCTTGACCAGTTGACCCTAGCGGTGAATAAGCTCATCGCTACCTCCATCACGACTACTTCTGTTATCCCAACGGGCACCATACCCCTCACGAGTCTAGCCCCTTCTACCGCCCCCTCCACCCTTATAGGTCGGGATAGCACCGGGCCAGGAGTATGGGAACAGTTGAGCCTGGGGTCGGGGCTATCTATCAACGGCACTGTTCTAGCCGCTACCGGGGCAAATATCTCGCGCGAGAGCGCAATAGACGAACCCGACCGTTTTCTTTTCGCTAAGGGGACCATTAGCCTAAATGATAGTTTTACCGGGGTGCTTGGGACCATCTATGGGGGCACGGGGCTGTCCTCTTATGTGCTGGGGGATATGCTTTATGCCTCCGCAGCCAACACCCTCGCAACATTACCCGGCAATACCTCCAGTGCGGTGCAGTTTCTTTCTCAGACGGGAACTGGCTCAGTCTCTGCTGCGCCCGTATGGATGACCGTTCCTTCTGCCGGGTCATTGGTGTTTTTCTTCTACAACACCGCCAGCGATATCGGGACGTATTTCGTGATGAAGACTCCTGCTTCTGTAGGAGCGGCTCAAACTTTCGTGACCCTAAACGTAGGAAATGGCACCTTCACCCTCCAAAGTTTTGCCACACTCGTTGGGGTTCCGAACCTTACCTTCGTTCCGGCGGGTATATGCACCGGGTATATCACCGCAAGAGCCTCAGCAGCCGGCGCGCAAATCAGTAAATTGTTTGCAGAGTTCTATCAACGCACCTCCGGAGGCACTGAAACTCTTCTTGCTACTTCAGCACAAACTATTTCCCTCACTACGGTGGATGCTGCTTATATTTTCCAAGGCGCTATCCCTAGTTCAGTGGTATTTGTGGCGAGCGATAGGCTCGTCACCAAAATACGTATTCTCCGGTCAGGGGGCGGTTCACCGGATATTACCCTTACCGTTGAAGGCACGACTGCCGCACGGTCAGAATCCCCCTCGGCCACGGTTGACGCTACGAACTTTGTCCCCTATAGTGGAGCAACGGCCAACATAGATTTAGGCTCTAAAGCTCTTACCACCACCGGATTAGGCACATTTGGAAGTCTCACAGTTGATTCCCCCACCCTATTTGTAGATGCGGTGAATCATAGAGTTGGAGTTGGAACTATTACTCCGGGCTCTTTATTTGTTTTGGACAAATCGGCAATTGCTGTTACCTCAACTGACGGAGCGGTTCTTCAAAATATCACGGCTGCTACTGCTGGAGTCACGCTTCAATACTCGCCAAGACTTCGGTTTCGCGCTAACGTATGGAATACTGGAACTCTACTCACTGAAACTAATGACTGGTGGTTTGAGAGTCAACCTATCGCTGGTAATCCAACTAGAGGGCAGCTAAAGCTGTTTTTATCTATTAATGGGGCAGCGGCAGGGGGGTCTAAAATCACTTTTGCTAGTGCAGGTATGATTGTTGATGGTTTTATTTCAACTAATTCTCCTGGAGATATATCTTCTGGACATGATGTTATCGTTGCTTCCGGTAGACTCCTGTATTGGATAAATGGTTCGACTCTTGATACCCCCCTCAGCGCGCAATTACGGCTGAGAGATTACGCAACTAATAATTTTGGAGTGCTATTAGATTTTGCTACTGATGGAACTCTAAAGATACGTAATAGAGCAGATAGCGTAGACGCCACCGTCCATGCTAACTCATATCAAATAGCTAATGCTGGTGGTTTTGGATGGGATACGCGGACTCAATTCGGTTCGCCCGGAGACGCTAAATTACAGTTCTTCAACAACGCCTTCAGTGCTGGTGTAGTGCTTGATGTGACCACTAATGGCACTTTGCGAATTAGGAACGCTGCAGATAACGCTGATGGGAACCTCATCACCCAACAGATAACTCAGTATAAGGCGGTAGCTACAGTTGGGTGGGGCGTGCCTGCTATTTATGGAACCGGCCGGTCTCCTGGGGCGGTTGCAGCAGTTGCTTCGGTAGCGACGTATACCGTGGGTGCGGCGGACGGGTCCTTCCTCATCTGTGCAAACGTAAACGTCACGGCAGTTGTTACCGCGAGTTTCACCGTCAACTGTGTGTATACGGATGAAACGGGTGCCTCCCGCACGTCGGTGCTGACGTTTTCCCAGATTACCGGCACAACGCTATTTACCATTACCGCCGTGACCGGAACAGGCGCGTATGAAGGGGTGCCCCTACATATCCGATGTAAGGCATCTACCTCCATCACCCTTAACACGACGGGAACCTTTACCTCCGTCACCTATAACGTCGAAGGCTTCATCACTCAAATAGGTTAGTCATGAGCGAACAACTAGATTTAGCTGTGGTTATTGTGCCCCCTACCGTAGCCTCCTACAAAATTCGAGTCGTGGTGCTGGATTGGGCCGGTGCCTCAATCCGCATTGATTTAATGGGGTCAGACGGCACAAGTATCACCGCTGAATATCGGGAGGCTCAAGCCATCGCCTTAATGACCAACCTCAATAGCATGAATTTTTCCACCATTTCCCTCCACAAACGAATTTTGCAAAAACTCGTCAGTGATGGCAAACTTCCGGCAGGCATAGTTAGCGGAACCGCACAGTAACACGTTATAATAGAGATACCGCATTATGGCACAATCCTTCACCTACAATGATATCAACAATCTCTATAACAAGAACTTGGGGCGAAGTGCTAGCCAGGATGAGTATCAAGGGTGGTCTAGTGGACAGTATGGGGCGGACCCGTATAGCCAGATTCCGCAGAGTGGGGAAGCGCAGACCTATGCGGCTAGTCAACCCCAGCAGAGTCAAACGAAGCCAGTAGGGACTTCTACCCCTGGCCCCCAGATGTCTCCGTGGGCGCCCGCGCCTAGTGCTGCGAGTGCGGCTCCCGCTAGCGCAATGCCCGCTGGTATGAATCCCCAACTCGCGGCCATATACCAGAAGGCAGGCATTACCCCTGGTGCACGCGGAACTGGATTCGCTGACTGGGAATACTGGAACGACAAGCCCAGTCAATATAACCGTCTCACAGCAGACCTCGCCGGCACAGGCACTGACCAACCTACAGGCACACCCGGTCAAGGTGCGTGGTCTACAAGTGGTCAAGGTCAACCGGGGGCTCCGGGCATGACCTCTCCGGGGATGGGCGGCACAGGTAGCGCATCGTCGGGCACCTGGACCGGCACCCCAAGTGGACAGTCATCCGACCTGTTCAACCTACTGATGAAGCGCGCGAATCAATCTCTCACTATTGACCCGAACGACCCAGTGATGAAGCAACAGAGTGATGCGTATAACGCGCAGAACACTCGGGCTGAGCGGGATTACCTATCCGGAGTTGCAGAAAAGGGCGGTGCCAACGCCAACATCTCGGCGGAAACCCGTGCAGCAAGCGAAAAGGTCGGCCAACTGGGCGGACAGTTTGAAGGCCAGTTGATGCAGAACGAATTGAACGCTCGCCGACAGGAGATTCAATCGGCGCTCTCCGGTGCGGCCGGCTTCCTCACGCAAGAACAACAGATGCAGCTTCAAGAGGAAATGGCGAACCTCGATAGGGCACAACAGCAGTCACAGTTCAGCGCTAACCTGGGACAACAGAGTTACCAGTTCGATATCAACGACCAATTCCGCAACTCGCCGCTGGGGAGCTAATCATGGCTGATACTTCACAACGCGGTGCGCCGGTCACGATGGGTCCTGCTGGTTTCTGGCTGGATGCGAATGGGAATGTGGCGGCGACGGACCAACAGGGGCAGCCACAGGTCACTCCGGGTATGGCCGCTAACCCGGAAGCTGAAATTCACTACGACGCTGAAAAGGACCTCGACTATAACTTCGTCAATGGCAAGAAGGTCTACCGTTCGCCTGTGGAATACGGGCCGGGTGGCGAAGTCATCTACAAAACATCCAAGAGTGGTGGGCCAATTTCCGATACGGGTGGTGGGCTCGTTCATGGCGGTCCCGGTTGGAATCCCCTTACCGGCGAATGGGATGTGAACCTCGACATGGGGAAGATTCTCTCCATCGGGGCGGCAGCGGGAATTGCAGCGCCTTACATCGTAGCGGCGTTAGGGACAGAAGCAGGAGGTGCTGGAGCGGCAGGTGAAACTGCTGCTGGTGGAGCAGGCACGACTGCTGCCGTAACTCCTACAGCGTTTGAAGCTCTCCCCGGCGCGATTACGCTCGGCCCTGAAGCGACTGCGGGATTAGGAGCGGCTGGAGCAGCGGGCGGGGCCGGTGCTACAAGTGGCGGGATGGGGGCTATAGGGTCAACTCTACTGAAGGCTGCCGGCCCCATCGGTTCTGCTGTAAGTAATGCATCATCAGGGGCGGGGAATACCCGTCGTGCTGATTTTGATACCAATGTTCAGGGTCAATCCGCCTATGAACAGGAACTGAACAACCGCTCGAAGCTTGAATCAGACCAACGACAGCAAGCCCTTAAAGACCTGTATCGCCAGTCTTACGCCGCAAATCGCAAACCCGGTCCTAACAACGCCCAAGGGCTGACCCCATATAGTGCAGATTATATGTCGGGATTATCCGCTATTGAAAAGCAGGGGTTGGCTCGACTTCAACAGCCCGCACAGTATGGAACCAATTCCATGCCGGCCATTCCTCCATATGTTCCTACCGCACAGGGCGGAATGGAAAAGGCGGGGTCCATCATTGGACCGGCTCTTTCAACGGCTGAAAAGATTGCTCAGATGTATTATGGGAGTAAATAATGCCTGGGTATAATGTTGTATCGGGAGCCGCAGCCTTCTCCAACACACTTGAAGAAGCGATGCAGAATCAAACGGCGGCTAAACGTCAAGCAATGATGGATAAACTAGCGGCTAAACGTGAGGATAGGTTAGCGCAGGCTGAACTTGACTCCATGCAAGAGCATCGTGACGCCATCGCTCAACACAAAGCGGATGAGGAACAAAAGGCCCATGACCGTGCTGTTGGGGATATGGAAAAGCGTGTTCAGATGATGGTGCCGGGGGATGTGCCCGATAAGGAAATGCTAGACCAAGTGACTAAGTTGGGCGTTGCGGGTCAATACTTTCCGCCATCTGCCCCTGTGCAAGTTCCTGGTCCAACTGAGAGTGGTGCCCCGCTTACAGAAGCCGGTCCTCGTGCCTATGTGGGTACTCGTGCTGACCGGGAATTAGCGACTAAGACGGCTGGTCAGAAAGCCTATGCGGAAGGTCTACCCGCTGGTCCTCTTAAAGATGAAGCAACGTTTGCGCTTCAGATGGGGCGCAATCCTACGGCATCTACTGTTGCTACACCTAAACCGCCCACAGCTATCTATGGGATGAAACCCGGTGGTAAGAGTGTTGAGAAAGTGGGAGAGATGCCTGCGGGGTCCGTGTTACGGCAAGAGACCACGCCTAAGATTAGTGTCAACGTGGGTGGGGGTGCAGAAGACGATGCTGTTTCTCGATTTGTCACCAAATCTGGACCTGCCGCTGTCGATATGATGGCGAAGAAGATTGCGATGGGGGGCGAAGCGCCAGTGTTGGGGATGATGGCGAAGAATGAGAAATCAGACATCATCGCTGCCCTTAACAAGCGAGCCGCAGAATTCGATACCACTCAACGTATGTTTATCGACGACCCGAAATTCGACTCAACCAAGCCGCGCGCAATTCCCGATTTAGTAAGTCAAAAAGCTAAGGTTCACGCGCTGACTTCAGAGCTAACGAAACTCAAGGGTATGCAAGGGGCTGTCAACTCCTTCTCTGCGTCAGCGGATATGAACGCACAAGCGTTAACAGATACCCTCGATAAACTTCCTGAAGGTGGGGCAAAGTTTCTTAACGGCCCCTTACGTGACTTCGCATCTCAGTTCGGTGATGAGAATATGGCTGCGTTCGGAGTGTTCCGTAATTCTGTCCAGAACGAGTATAACCGACTCATCTCTAACCCTAATCTTACTGGTGTGGTGGCTCAAAAGTCTAAGGACGACATGGAGACCTTATTGAATCCAAACGCTCCGGTTAAGGCCCTGAAGTCGGCGTTGAAAGCTCTTCAGAAAGAATCTAAGAATCGCAAAATTGGGCTAGATAACGAAGTTTCCTCAGTAGAAGACGAAGTTTCCGGTAATCCTCCCAAAACTAAATCGGTTGAAGACTACCGTAAGAAATACAACTACTAACATGCCTAAGAAGACTCTTTCCGGCGCATCACGTAGTCATTTGGACGATATTGTTCAACATATGGAAGCTGCGGGAGAGCCCGCCACGGCAATTCAAACTGTCGTAGAGGATTTCAAGCAGAAGTATTCCGCTGACCCCCCGGTTCAGACTGAGACCGACGACCCCAGCACAGCTTATTGGAATAGCATTAAAAAGACAGCCGGTAATGTTGGGCGTGCTGCGTTAGATGCGCTTCCCGCGATTGGTGCTATTGGAGGCGGTATCGCGGCGGCTCCACTTGCTGCTGCCACCTTGAACCCCATAACTGCGGCTGGCGTTGATATCGCTGGCGCTGGGTTGGGTGCGGGTATTGGAAGGGGAGCGCGTGACATTATTGGTGAGTATACCGGCCTAGAACCCAAGACTACCCCCGGCTCAAAAGCAATGCGAATTGGCGTAGATACTGCTACGGGTGCGGCTACTCAAGCGGTGGTTCCTGGTCTTATCGCTGCGGCAAAGTCGCCAGTAAAAACAGGGGTTGAACTTGGTAGCCGTCTTAAGAACGTCGTGCCCCCCAAGGTGCGGGAGTTTCTCCCCGACGTGCAAGAGTTGTTTCAATCTGGAATTACTCCACCTAAAGTAGGGGGACAGCGGGTTTCGATGGACCCGATAGTCGAAAGATATCCGCCTAGTGGTGGGGGTGCTCCCGCTGTTAAGCCAGCATCTATTGAAGAAGCGATGATAAAGCCCCTTCCTGGTGCGAGTGCTCGTGATGCCGCTTCAATGCAGACTATCGCAGCCCATCCTGGCGCGTATGGTGAGGGCGGTATTATGCCTAGCGGCATGACCCCAACGGAACTTCAAGGTATGGGAGGAGAACCGCCCCCATCCTCCGTTGAGCAAGCCGCGATGAATCGCACGGGAATTGACTCATCCCAGACGGTGACGGATAAGTATAGAGAGAACGAAATCCTCAACCGTCATGCCCAGTTAGACCGCTCACCCCGCACAGCAACCGAACGGCATGGGCCGGATGTGCAGCCGACCGCGAATATGGAAGTAGCCCCTCACGGTGATGAGGCTACCCCCATAGAGGATGCGATTGCTTCACGGCAATTAGGCGCCCCTCGTCCCATCACCCTCAAGCCCGAATCCATGACCCCCCTACAATGGAAGGAAAATCTCGCCATGTATGGGGCCGATAAACTCTCTCAACTCACCGGACTCCTCCGGTCAGAAGTCATTCAACGGGCCGGTAGCGTAGCGGGTCATCTCCCCCTTGAAGCGGAATCACAGATGATGGATATGGGCGGGCCTCGGTAATGTTTAACATGTCAGTCTTAATCACGGCAATTCTGTCCCTCATCGGCGGGGTAGTTTGGGCCATTCGACTTGAGGGCAAAGTGAGCCAACATGACCAACTCTTTACGGAACGCGAAAAGCAATCCGCTGAGAGGCAAAAGGTGTCCAGCGACCGTCTTGAAGAACTCAAGGACGAGTTGAAGGAACGCCTTGTAAGAATTGAGTCCAAGCTAGACACCATTGCGTATGGCGCGGCGTTTGCTCCCAAGACATAAATGGCCGATACTGTCCACGTTTTAGGACTGCTGAGGACAACCCCTATGATGGCGTCCGCACGCGACCTCCAGCGATTGGTAGGGGTCCACCCGAAATTAGCCGCAATTGTCACTCAAATCCTTAACGAATTACCCATGTTCGTCGCGCAAGGCGTCCGCACCGTCACCCAGCAGCAAGCCCTCTACGCGCAGGGCCGCACCGCTCCCGGCAAGATTGTCACCTATAAAGACGGCCTAATTCATCGCTCCAATCACCAACCTCACCCAGACGGCCTCGGCTATGCAGTGGACCTCGCATGGTTAGGGAAGGACCCTTTCTCTGATATTGCCCCGTGGGGTGAATATGGCGCCAAAGTGGAGGCTACTGGCCTTACCTGGGGCGGACGCTGGAAAATGGTTGACCGCCCGCACGCTGAACTTCCCGCCTAGACCCCCGGCACGCCTTGTGCATCGTTAGACCCTAGGCACTACACCTAGACAAAGGAGTTGGAATGAGTAAATCCCCTCGGATTATCCTCTGGGATATCGAAACCACTCACAATCTCGCCGCCATCTTCAAACTCACACAAAACGACTATATCCAATCTGACAACATTGTTCAGGAGCGATATATTGTGTGTGCGGCGTGGAAAGAATTGGGGAAGAGTAAAGTGTCTGCCGTGTCTACACTGGATGACCCTAAACGGTTTGCTAAGAACCCCCACGATGACTTCCATGTCGTGAAGACCCTGCATTCGGTGCTAAGCGAGGCTGATGTTGTCATCGCTCATAACGGCGACTCCTACGATATCAAGTTTACCGAAGCTCGAATGTTGATTCACGGCTTGCCCCCGCTGCCTCCCATTACGAAGATTGACACTCTCAAGGCGGCGAAAGACCGCTTCCTTTTCAACGCGAATAATCTCAATTATCTGGGGCAAGTGTTAGGAGTAGGCGCTAAGAAGCCAACGAAATCTGGCCTGTGGCTCAAAGTGCTTCAGGGCGACCAGAAGGCTATTCGTGAAATGGTCAAATATAACAAGCAGGATGTGACCCTGTTGGAGCGCGTGTTCCTAAAGCTCCAGCCCTATATCGCTAATCACGTTAATCGCCAACTCTTCGGTCAACTTGGCTGTCCCCGTTGTGGCAGCACAAATACCCAATCTCGCGGCATCCACAAGGCGCTTACCCGCACTTATCGCCGGATGCAGTGCCAAGCGTGCGGTGGTTGGTTTCGTGATATGAAAGCGAATAACAAGAGCACCACCACGAGGATTCTCTAATGGCACCCCGCCCTGACGTTGTTGAAGAGTTAGTTCAAGCCGCGCTAAATGGCATGGAATTCACCTGTGAGGGGTCTACTGGGGATGAAATCCTCAGCGCCTGCTTTACCCTGACCCGCCGCGCCATGCGAGCCGCGATTAATCGCTCACCCCATGCGGCATTCGAGATTCAGAAAATCCTGGGAATGCTCCTATTGGATTGTGTGTCTGATACCCCTAACGCGAAGGATGTGCAATGAGACTGTTCAAGTTTCTGGCCTTTTCATTATTGTTGAACACCGCTTGCGTTTATACGCCCCCACCCATTGTCACGCCCGTTAACCCCTATCGCCCCATCGCTGTCAATTTCCTCCAGCCTATCACTACGGTTACTGTGACATTCGAGCGGACAGGAGTAACACCCCTCATTGGGGTGTCTACCTCGCAGCGTGTAGGTTTCCCATCATTTCCCTCAGCATTATCGGTGGTAAATGTTCATATTCGTGCTGAAGGGTATCTCCCGTATGATTGCGTGACCAATATCCCCGATGGCGCCTATGACTTCTTCCTCGGGCCATCACCCGCTACTGTGGGCACTGGATACGGCCAGGGTTGGTTTGTGGGGGCCAACGGGTCCGAATGTGACCGGGCGCTGACCCTTGCTGCCCCACCGCATGTTGACCCGTCGAATATACCGCTGGAAACGCTCGCCCGCATTAAAGGTGCCATGTGGCCCACGGGTCTGGGACTCCCCTTTGGCCCCCGCCCCGACTCGCCTGACAACATCATCGCCACGGACTTCTTCAACAATTATTCACCGGAAGACCAAAAACGCATCCTCCAATGGGAGAAAGATAATGGCTATATGCACGTGGTCGTTGGGCCGATTGTGGATAGTGATGGATACCACGGTAAATACACCCCAAATGATTGGCGTGGGAAGTTTGATGAGTTTCTCGATGTGCTTCAGACGTTCTGGGATAATGGACAAGCTCCGGTGGTCTTCATTCACCCTGACGGTTGGACTCTCGAACAAACGCAAGCCCTTACGCCACTGTTTCAATCCGACCGTGCTCAACGACTTATGCGAATCGTGGTCCCGACAGGTTGGGAACCTACTCGCTACGGATGGTCCTCTTGCACTTGGGCGGCATATGCACAGTGGGCTAGACAGACGTGGCCCAACGCGCTTGTCCTTATTCACACGGCTAATGACACTGACGCGCCCGTTGGGACGGACGCCCTCTGTGACGATAATGGACACCCCAATGCCGAAGGATGGGCCAGAGTCGCCCCCTATATCCACGGCTGGCTTGTCCAAAATAACGCATTTGAAGCGCCCGACCAAATCGCGCCGAACGGCAAGACGAACTTCCAGAACTTTCAAGACCAGTTTAACTTGCAAGTCACGGGGTCGCTAAAGCAGCGGTTTGTTAATGGCTATGCGGGCTGGCCTCGCACATCAGCGTGGGGGAACCAGCCCCTGAAGGTTTACGCGGGGGAGTTTGCGGCCTACTGGGTGTTCTGGCAGAATCGACTCTATAGTGATGCAGTCAAATGGGGTAATGCGGCGTTAGCGGCCGGCGCTGACGGCTATCTAGACGGCGGGTCCAACTAACTAGTCCTGGGAGGGAACATGGATTCGGCTTTTGCTTGGCTATCTCAACTCATCTCCTGGTTCGGGCAGTTCGTTCCTCGCTGGAACATCCTCGATACGACTGAAGCAGCCATTAAGTTCAAGAGGGGCAAAAACCCGGTATTCTGTGGTCCGGGCATCCACTGGTATTGGCCGGTGTTGTCTACGTGGATTGTCTACCCCACCGCCCGTCAAGCGGACCGTCTGCAAACGCAAACCTTCGTGACCACCGACGACAAGATTATCGTGGTCGGAGGGCTCATTGTCTATTCAGTGACAGACCTGATGAAGCTGCTCACCACCACGCATAACGCTGCTACAACCATTAAGGATATTACCCTCACCAGCCTCCACGAGATTTGCTGCCGCATGTCGTGGGAACAGTTGAAGGATGAACAGCGTAAGGGGACGCTCGACACCAAGCTCAAAAATGCGGCCCAACACGACCTTCTCAGCTATGGGGTGTTGGTGGAGAAGGTGATGCTAATTGACCTCTCGCCGGCACGGGTTTTGAAGGTAATGCAGAGTGTGTCTCAGGAGGAGAATTAAATGTCCTGTCAATACTGCGGCTGTGACCCTGAAGCGAACCACAAATGCGAACGTCATACAGCGGAATTCGCTGAACGAATGACTACTCTGATGGAACCACAGAAACTCAACCAACAACCGCAGGGCCAAAACTGGACCATCAAAGATTCCGGCACTCGGAAGACATTTGCCGGGGGAATGCAGCGAGACGTAACTGAAGGGAAGACTGACTACCTACTGGTGCGGGACGGCCCCATGTTTGAGCGATGGGCGATTCATCTAACTAATGGCGCTAAAAAATATGACAAGCGCAATTGGCTCAAAGGTGTGGGGCTAGAGGAACTAGACCGCGCAAAGGAAAGTGCGACCCGTCATTTTGAACAGTATATCCGGGGGGATAGCGACGAAGACCATGCCGCAGCGGTCTTCTTCAACATCAATCAGATAGAATATCTAAAGGGGAAACTGTGAAGATATATGTAGCCGCTCCGTGGACGCATAAACACGAGGCTATTATTGCTGGAGCGGCCCTTACCGCTGCCGGCCATACTGTTACCTCTCGTTGGTTCCATCATCAGGGGGATGCTACAGATTCAGCGGGAACTAGTTCTCCTCTTGAATCCATTATCTTCCAAGCGCGTGAGGATATTGCGGACGTATTGAAGGCGGACTGTCTAGTGGTGCTTAACCTTGCAAAGTCAGAAGGGAAAGCTGTGGAAACGGGAATTGCGCTCGCCAATAACATCCCGGTTATTTCAGTTGGACCGCGCAGCAATATCTTTCAGACTCTTGGGGTAGAATTGCCCAATTTAGAAGCGGCTATTCTTGTGCTATCGGCTTTCATCGTCAAGCGGTAACTCTGGTATAATAAGAAGGCAGACACACTACCATGATTGATTTTTACAACTGGCTCACCGGGCTCTTTACGACCGAATCATCGACCGTCGTCATACTCGACTGAGGGACTAACCCGACCTACGCGGAGTTCGGCCTATGAAACGTCAGTTGCTCACGGCTATCCTCGCCAGTCTTATCCTCATGGGGTGTGGGCGCTATCCGAAGCCCACCCTCATCCCTTCCATTCCTTATACCCCGGATAACATCGCACTCGTTGAAAAGACCCTGCTATCCGTGGGCCACATCACCGGCAAGACGGAAGAGGATGGTCAGATACGGTCGTATGGCTGCACCGCGTTCTCCATCGATGTGCGGAAGTGGATGACGGCGGCCCATTGCGTCGGGCTGGACATGCTGATTGACGGGCACCCCGCGATGGTGATTGCGGCGAGTAAAGAGATGGATTTGGCTGTCCTAGTGGCCGATTATGTGAGGCCGGCACTGCACATCCGAGTGAAGCCCCTGGTGCGGCAGGAAGAGGTTATCGCCCTCGGCTATGGAATGAGTTGGAAATTCCCAACAATTACGCATCATTTCGTGATGATGTTGAACTATAGCCCCTATGACGATATCTACCCCGGCACCTGGTATAGTAACGGCTTTATCGGTGGGCAAAGCGGAGGGCCAATTATTGACCTCACCGGGCAGGTTGTAGGAGTTATCCAGCGGGGCGATTCACAGGTGGGCTATGGGGTGAATGCGGCAGCTATCCTCGCCTTCGAGCAATCTACCGTCGTCATTCTCGATTAGGACAAAGTTCCTCTACCGCACGCCGGCATAGGTCCCACGCGCCATCTGCATATAGGTGCTCTTCAATAGTAAAGATGCTGGTGAGTTCTCCGTCCTTATCCCACACGTAGGCGGTAGGATAATAGCGCCGAAACCCAGTATTCATAGCCAGATTTCGCTCATTCGTAGACCCGCTCGACTTCGCCTGGAGTCGATACCTTGGTATAGGGCTTTACTGGTTTTGTAACTGTGCCAGCCTCTAGCTGCGCCATTGATACGCCAGCCTCTAGCAGCGCCTTCTTATCCAAGCTGGAACGCACGGGGCTTACTAGTGAAACCTTAAAGCCGGAAATCGAAATTGACTGTTCGCCCACAGATTCTCGAATCCCCTCTATGTTGACTTTATGTGTGTCGAGGGCTTTCTGAATTTCAGTTAATTGATTCTTGAGTTCCTGGTAACTGTTAAGTTCTGCAATCAACTTCCGTCGAACGGACGGTTTAAGTTGAACCTCCGTTGAGATAGTCGTTGTTCCAGTAAGCGTAGCAGTAAGAGCCATTTTAATTCTCCTCGAAATGAAGGGTTGCGTGGCAGTTACGACAAAGTAAATCGCATTTTTCTAATTCTGGTAAAATCTTTACCCACCGTCGCATAAACATTAGATTCCCATTCGGACCTAACAAATCAAAATCTTTCTCTTTAGGGTCTCTATGATGAAAATCAAAAGCGGCAATACACCCGCCATTTGAGAGGCTATATTCACAACGAAAACATTGCCCGCCCATATACTCAACCGCTTGCTGCTTTTTCTCTCGATGAGCCGTTCGATTATACGTTTGAATTTCCGCCTTGGCTTCTTTTGTAAGCGTTAAACGATGATTTCGACTATATTGACGATATCGTTCTTTTTGAGCTTTTACGATTTCAGGCCGTAGAGATTCGAGTTTACGAGCAAGACTCCAACACGTCCGAGAACAATATTTTCGTTGCGCTCGATGATGAAACCCATCTAAGCTTTTCTGGCAGTGTTGACAGCGAAAATCAAAAGGGTTTTTCCGAGACACTACTTCTTATACCTCTTTCCAGTCCAACCCTCAGCCACCACCCGAAGCCCTGTTGCCCATGGCGGGCAACTGGACATTAGCTGCTCAAACTCTTGCACGTTGCCTGCCGTTTCGTTAGTCTCAGCGATGATTTCGTCATGCACCGTTAAAACTACGTCATACCGGCCAGTCGCTTCCATCCTAAGCATAGAGTCGGCCATCAGGTCGCGTGCTACGGCCTGCGTGATATTTTCAACTAAACTCCCCCCGTAGGTATGCTGCCGGCACCACTTGCGGGTGTAGGAGTTAATCCCCATGAACGTCAACTGGGAACGCATCTCACCCCAAGGTGTTGCCTTTTGTCCAACTTTAGGGAACGGATAGGACAACTTGCGACCGCTGGGGAGGACACAATAAAGAAATTGGCCCTCAACTTGCCAAGTGATATAGCCGCACGTCACCGGCTTG
>OBJR01000003.1_pt1 | contig 51453 bp, 78 predicted proteins | sample 1519711 | NCBI WGS metagenome assembly OBJR01 (sample SAMEA3235155, study PRJEB22506) | soil metagenome | biome: Forest; feature: Temperate coniferous forest; material: soil | place: Canada | collected 2011-06-18 | depth 0.2 m | reverse complement strand
CGACCTCACCGACGCCGACCTCACCGGCGCCAACCTCACCGGCGCCCGCCTCACCGACGCCGACCTCACCGGCGCCGACCTCACCGACGCCGACCTCGCCGACGCCGACCTCACCGACGCCGACCTCACCGACGCCCGCGAAGACTTTCGCTCGGTACTCGACCTCGCCCCACACGAGGTGGGCGGTCTGTTGCTCGCGCTTCGCGAGGGCCGCATCGACGGAACACATTACGAGGGCAGCTGCGCCTGCCTCGTCGGGACCATCGGCAATCTTCGGGGCTGCAAGTACGACGCGGTACCCGGCATTCCACCTGATAGCTTGCGCCCTTCGGAGCGCCTGTTCCTAGCGATCTCGCCGGGTCACCTGCCGAGCATCAACCCCGTGGCCAAGATCGTGGAGGGCTGGATCCTGGAGTGGCAGTCCGAGCACCCGGAGTACGCCCAGGCGATGCGGTGATGGCGCGCATCAACGCCCGCAAGGGGGGTGGGTGATGCCAACTATCAGGCCAGAGGAGCGCGCGCGTAGGAGAGATCTCCGGGCTCGCGTGGCTGTGGCTCAGTTTGACTGCGATAAATGCTCGGCACATCAGGGATATCCGTGCAATACGACAGGACGCTCGACTACGCCGGGACAGCCAACCGCGCCGCACAAATGCCGACTCAACAGGGCCTTCGGGTACTGCTCGCTTCGCGGATGGGAGACGTCACGATGCCTAGCGTCGAACGCATTGAGGGGAGGTGGGTGATGGCACTGATACTCGCCACCATCACCGCGCTACTTTCGATCGGATACCTGCGGCCCTCGCCGCGCCACGTCGACTCCACATACCGGGATTGCCTGGACGACATCGACGATTCCGACGACGAAAACGGGATTTGCGAGGAGCTTCGCTGATCCCCCGCCTGCAGCCCGCCGGACCTCGCGCGCCGGCGCGCGACAGACTAATGATCGTCAATCAAAACCTGTACATGTTACGAAAGGTCAAATCTAAATGCTGGCTTACGAAGTAGGGCGACTAATGAAATGGGAATCTGACGCTCGCCTATACCGACTAGATCCCCACCCCGAGGGCTATGAGTATGTGGTGGTTAGCGCAGTCATGGTGCCATACGGCGGAGGACCGGAGACCTACATCTTCAGGGCTGATGCGCAGGGCAATGTGCTCGACTGGTCCGAACTTGAAGGATCCCTTCGTGGCTCACTTGACCACGCAGAAGCGTTGCGTGGAGCGGGATACGGGATCGCCCCAACGGTGGTATCATGACCATCCTCCCTACTAAATCCCTGATGTTCGCAATCTATCCCGACGAGTCCCTCGAGTTGACGGCGGACATCAACACCGAGGAGCTGATCGTGCACCTGGGCGACCCGCCGGCCCAGATCGAGCTCCGCAGCTTTTCGCTACGCTACGACCAGCTGACCCTGCGAGGCGACGGCAGTTTCCACATGTTGCGAAACGGCCAGCTCGTTCGCGCCTTCCATGGGCCTTCGGGTAATTGACCATCGCCGACAATCTGTGCTAGTTTTTTAGGATGGGGAGGTAATGCGACATGAACCACATCGAGGCGCTGGCCATCCTGTGGCGCGGCGTCACGGGCTACGTGCCATACGGAATCTTTTACAGCCTGTACCCCGAGGAGCGCGGAAGGATCGAATCTATGAGTCAGGCAAAGGCATTGAAGATGTTCCCCGCAGCACAGGAGAAGCCGTGAGCGAACTAGAAAGCATGGGGCGAACCAAGGTCGGCATCCCCTCGACGCGTCTGCCGGAGTCGGAGCGCCACACGCTCATGAGGCTGGCGCAACGGGGATACGAGGTCTGCACCAAGCACAAGGCCCCGATGCTGGCAAGGATCTGCGACGGCCTGGCGCTCGCGCTGGTGTCCCTGGCCTCCGCCGAGCTGCGGGCCCGTACCGCAGAGGCGGCCCTCCGCAAGGCCCGAGATAAGATCGCGGTCCTGGAGTCCAGCGTACCGGCCGAGCGGTTCGAGGAGCCGACCGTTACCCGGACCAACCCCCTTCTCCTTGTGAAGTGCAAGTAGGCCACTATGACGCAATGGATGGAATTTCACCCCTGGACCACGTTCTTTTCCCTGATGACCATCGTCGGGATGATCGGAATCCTGGTCGCGCTCCTGCCGGGTGGGCCGGATGACGATCTGTAAATGTAGTGAGTGCAAGCAACGAAGAATCGAGGATGGACTCCGGTTGGTGGGTCGCCAGCACAAGCCGAATCCGGGATGGCAAGACGAGACATGGCGGCGCATTCAGGTCGATCAGCGGCGCACATGGGTGCGTGTACGCAATGCTGTGCGTAGTGCGATTGACGCCATGGTAGGAGTCGAACGACGGATTGTTCGGTGGCTCCTTCGGTTGATCTCCTGACCTAGATCGTGCACCACGGTGCGATGTCCATCTCCATCACACTTGGCAAAGCACGCATTTTCCCGGTCACGGCCACGATGTCCAACGGCTCGATCGACACCACGCTCCCAGCTGTCGCGTCGTCGAATCAACCCACCAAGGTCAAGGTCATGATGAACCCCGCCGACAACCGCGAGGTTGGCGTTCTCGCCCTCGCACCCACCTCGAGCGCTCAGGCCAATGTCATCGTCAACGGCCAGATCGCCGCGCAGGTGATCGTGTCGGTGCCTGCGCCGACCCTGCAGTCGGTCGCGATCGGAGCGGACGGCGGCGAAGTCGACCCGCCGGCCTGGCTGATCTAGCGCTTCCCCTTCGGCACGTGCGGCTTGACGCCGGCGCCGACGGTCTTGGTCTCCAGGCCGCCCATGCGCTCGAGCTCGGCCAGGAGCCCATCGAGAACCCCGGTTCCCTTGGCGGTCTCGATCTTCTCCCCGGGCTTGATGTGCGCGACCACGGCGTGGCGGAGCTCGGCCATCGAGACCGAGACCTCGACCCGCTTGTCGCGCTCCTCGCGTCCGTATCGCCTCTCCAGGAGCTCGGCGGCCACCTTGCCGTTGACCGAGCGCCGCTCCTGGCCCGGCGTCCAGCCTATCACCCGGCCGTCGGGCAACTCGACCGGCTCGAACGCGCCGATGCCGCAGATCTCTTGCTTGGCGCGCGCCAGAACATCCTCGATGCGCTCGATGGCCATCCAGGCCATCGCGGCGTTGCGCACGGTCAGCGCGCCAGGCGACAGCTGCAGCTCGCCGGATTCCCGGTCGGGCCGTACACCGAGCTGGACGAGCTCCTGTGGGAGCTGGCGGACCAGCGCCAGCTTCGCCGGGCACGCGCGATAGGCCGGGCAGTAGTCGCACCACGGACCCTCGACCGGGTCAGGCTGATGGATCTCTGGCCACTGGGCAGCTCCGACCTGATCCATCGCCCCCCGAAGCTCGCCTGCGAACCCGTCGAGGTCCCAATCCGTCACCGTGCGCCGTGCCTTGTGGTGGCCGCCGTTGTCGTGGATGTGGATCAGCTCGACCACCACGTCATCGCAGCCGTACACCGAGCGCACGCACAGCGCGCCGAGTAGGAGCTGCCCGAACATGTCCGGCGCGGGGTACTTGACGTGCCCGCTCTTGTAGTCTCCGACGTAACCGCGCTTCATCGGGATCCCGGAGGTCGTCGTGCCGCGCACCCCTTCGGAAACCCCGACCACATCCAGGGTGCCCGGGATCTCACACGTCCAGTCCACGCCAAGCGCATCATAGTTGACCGCCCCGTCGGCATGCCGCGGTAGCGCCTCTCCCCTACCGAGCTCGCGCGCCACGCCGGTCTGCCAGTTCCACGCGAACGCCACCTCACAGGCCAGGCCGACCGGGAGATCTTCGAGATCCAGGGCCTCGAGCAGCGGCAGGATCTCCTTGGGCGCCTCGGCGAGCGCAGACGGCCGGCCGATCGCCTTCACGCGCTCGAGGAGGCGGTGGATCGCCTGGCCCTTGGTTCGCGCCGGCGCGAACCTGGCATCGTCCTGCTCGGTCTGCAGCAGCACGGCGGACGCCGGGCACTTCCACACGCGGTGAACGCGGGAGCCGGTGACCCTCATCCTGGCGCCATCCTCGAGATGCAGATCAGCCCGCGCTCGGCCTCGAATCCCGCCCAGGAGAACGCTTTGGGATGCACGCCGCCGCGCGACAGGTTGCACAGATCTCGCGGGACGTCGGATCCGAGTCCGGTGAGATCGTAGATCCCGAACACGAACGTCATCCCGTGGTGAAGCACCTTGGTGCTCTCCCTGAACGCGGCCCCGTGCTCCATCTCCCTCCGCATCCCGCTCGAGACCATGCCACCGACCAGCACGATCCCGTCGCAGCGCTCGACCACCGCGCAGTCGTCGACCAGTCCGGCCTCGCGCTCCTCTGGCGTGCCGTCGCCTCCAACCGACTGGATCACGGAGATCCACGGCGCAATGAACGTGGTCTCCGGGAATGACTTGCGCAGCCACGCAAGCCAGCGGAGCGCGCGCTGGAGGTTCTGCTGTATCGCTGCACTTATGGGGGTCAACCCCCATTCCGGTAGCTTGCCGATTGACAGCTTGGCGTATTCGATCTCCGCCTCGGTCGGCGCCACCGGATGCGCGACGTATAGAACCTGTCGGGTCACGCCGGGACCTCGCCCTTCCGTCGGGCGTACAGGTCCTGCATCCACTTCGCGTTCTCGCCGATAGGTCCGGGATCCGCCCCGGCGAATGACTTGTCTCCGGCCTTGAATTGCTCCTTGGAGAAGCCCCGCCACCGCGGCAGCCCCGCGACCAGATCGCGCTGGTTGGCGCAGCTCGCCAGCCATGCCTCGAAGTCGGTGCGCCAGCTCGGGGCCTGCGTCGGCGTGCTATCAGGGAGATCGTCGCCGCCAAACTCGGCACCACTCCCCGCACTCGAGGTCGTCTCCGATACGGCGGACGGAGACGGCGAAGTAGTCGAGGACGGCGAGGTAGGGCTGTCGAACCCGTTGGAGTCACGCGATGTCACGACGGTAGGACTCGAGCTCGAAGGCTGCGCGGAGGACGGGGAGGCCGTGCTCTGCGATGGCGCGGTCGATGGCGTCGACGGCGCAGGAGAAGGGGCTGTCGAGCTCGCCGATGTGCTCGCGCCACCACTCGACGAAGCGGGCGACGGCGTAGGGTCCGCCGGCTTGTCCTTTGGCGGACGTCCGGGGCCGCGCTTCGGGGGCTCGGTGCTACCCGCAGCCGGAGAAGCGGCCAGGGGAGGAGATGGCTGACTCTGAACCTGAGCAATCTCCGCACGAAGCTCCGGGGTATCTGCCGGTGCCCGGCCGACCGGCGGCGCCACAAACCCCTTGGGCTGCTCGGTGAATTGCGCCTCGATGAAGTCTCCGTCTCTGGCCTCCTCGAGCGCGACCATGCCGGCCACGACATCCGGCGCGATCATGCGGCCGAGCTGCATCGAGGCGCGTGCGTTGAGCATGTCCTGCGGATACGCCTTCCAGACCGGCTTTTCTGTCAGGCTCGCCTTCTGGGCGCGCGCGATCGTCCACGTCGCGGACTTCTCGGGGCGACCGCGCCGCTTCCCGATCCAGGTGGCCTCCGTGTCCGAGCAGGACGCCGGCTCGAAGTATTCGATCTCGGGGCTGTGCAGGATGACCGCGCGCACCCCCTCGGCCATCAGCCTCGGCACGCCATCCCAGGTCGTATAAAGCCGCAGCGAGGCCATCGGCGGCAGCCCGACCTCGAGCCCCGTCATCACGACGAGCAGCATGTCGGCGGGGTTACCGCGGAATGACTTGGGCACCAGGTTGGCGGCGGCGAGCGCCGCGCACATCGCCTGCGCCTCCATGAAATTGCGCGGGATGATGGCAGCCGGCCGCGCGCCGGGCTCCATGCCATCGCGCGCGCTGCGAAGTTGTAGCTCTCGCGAGCTGATAGCCAGCTCGTTACCCGGTGTTGGTCCATTCGGTGTGGTCACGATCTCGATGCTCCCGATGCGGTGGTTGACGAACGCGAGCAAACTGTGTACTACTTTTTTAGCATGGAGAGCAAGAGCGAACCGATGGTAGCCGCAGGCGTCGTCATCGATCTCGATGTCGCAGAACTGATCGTGAAGGTGTTCCTCCCGACAAATGAAAGAAAGATGCGAAAGGCGCATCCGTCGGTGGTCGCCGCCGTGACCTCGTTCAAAAACGCCGTCAATGCCAGGAAGATGGCGCGATGACCAAGCCATCCGAACTACCCGCGGTTCCGGCGGCCCCTCGGTTGCCGCGGGAACCGATGACGGTGATGGAGGCGTACTACTACGCCGTGCTAGTCCACTGGTACAAGCACCGCGCCAACGCGCCCACGCTCGTCGACATCGGGGATGTGTGCCGTAAGGACCGGAGCCCGAAGACCCCGACCGGGATGCGCAAGCCTCCGCGCTGGCCGAGCCACACGGCGGTGTACTCGGCATTCCTCTCGCTCGAGACCAAGGGCTACGTGCTGCGCAATTCAGACGGAAGATTCGAGATCGCGAAGGTGGGTAAGTGATCCGATCCGCCGCAAGGAAGTGGCTGCAGGGTCGCCCACGATGGCGCCGTTCGGTTTCGATATTCATCATCACCTGTGGCATCGTGGCCGCTAACGACAATATCGCGCTCCGCGTATGGATGATTGCGATCGTTTGGTTTCTCTGCCCGGAGTTGGAGCGATGACCCTCGACCGCGCCACCGTGCTCGCCGCGCTGCGAGCCGAGGACCTTGTAGCGCACTACCAGATTCCCGGTCAGTGGCGGGGGCGCTGGCTGCGTTCGATGCGCTGCGCGGTGATGGACCACAGCGCCGAGGCGTTCGGGATCTCGCGCGACGGCCGCTGGCATTGTTGGTCGTGCGACCAGGGCGGCGACATGCTGCGCCTGGTCGCGGTCGGCGAGAAGCTCGACATGCGCTCCGACTTCCCGCGCATCCTCGAGATCGCGGGCAAGATCGCCGGCGTCGAGGACGACGAGAGCTTCGGCGGCAGCCCGCCGGCGCCCAAGAAGGAGCGGCCCCCGGTCCCGCCGATCCCCCCGCTGCACGAGCGCATCGCGACCGCAAAGAAGCGGGCGGCCTGGGTCTGGGATCGGCTGGTCGCTCCCGAGGAGACCACGCGCGCCACGGACATGTACCTGGGCGCACGCCACCTCGACTACATCGGCATCCGCAAGCTCGAGGACCTGCGAGAGACTCCGATGCGGTGCCGGCCCGACGAGTGGGCGGGCAAGCCAGATCTGAAGTCGCTGTCCTACCTGTTCGCGGTGCCCGGCGTGGCGATCCCGGTGCGTGCCGTGGACGACGGCAGGCTCGTCGACATCCGATCGCGCCGGATGGCGCCACGCGAGGACCAGCCAAAGATCATCGGCATGCTGGGCGGCGTGACCGTGGGGGGCGCCGAGGCCGGTAGGACACGCACCCTGGTGGGCTGCTACGGAAGGCCGCATTGCATCGACCCCGGCCCCTCGCGTACGGTGATCTGCTGTGAGGGTGCCATGGATTATCTGACCGGGCTGTGCCTCTGGCCCGAGGCGCAGATCCTTGGCGCGGTCGACGCCGGCTCGCTCGCGCTCGTCGTGGGACACGCGGCGCGGCAGCTCGTCAGCTACCCCGGCGGCCGGCTGATCATCGTCGAGCAAAACGACGGCGCCGGCGCCGCGGCGGACCGCAGTGTGAACGAGGACCCGAACGCGGCGACGAAGGTTGCGGTCCGGATCCTCGGACCCAAGCGCGTCGGGTGGCTGTTCTGCGATCTGAAGGAGAATCTCGTAGCCGGGCAGGTCGGCGTGACCTGCAAGGATCTGAATGACCTCGTTCGCATCGGCGCCGACCCGCGCAAAATGGTGCGTTGGTGGTCAGATATGGAACATAGCGCGTGACGCTATTGGATCGATGGATTCTCGAGTGCCCCCGGGCGGACGCAGGAGTGCTGGCTGGGCTGTGGTGGCTGGTGTTCGTTTCCGCCTGGGATGACATCGGCCGTTACCATCTCGCGTTCACCAGGAACTCGTGATCCTCGTCCATACCATCATCTCCGGCGCGCAGACCGGGGCGGATCGCGGCGCCCTCCTTGCCGCGCGAGACCTCGGCCTCAAGCGCGGCGGCATGGCGCCCGCCGGCTGGCGCAGCGAGGACGGCGAGATCCCGCCGGAGTTCCGGGTCGGCATGATGCAGTCACCATCGCCGGCGTACCCGGTGCGGACCCGCGCCAACGTGGAAGCCTCCGGCGGCACCCTGATCCTGTCGATCGGCCCGCTGCGGTTCGACAGCGGCAGCATGCTCACCGCACAGATCGCGCGGACCGTCGGCAAGCCGGTGCTGCACGTGATGATCGATGCCTCCTCGGTATCGCGCGCCCGGATTCGTGACTGGCTGCGCGAACACCAGATTCGTACGCTCAACGTAGCCGGGCCGCGCGAGACTCGGGAGCCTGGACTCCAGCAGGCCGCGCGCGTTGAGCTGGGCTTCATCCTGTATCCGATCGTGCGCGCGCCCGATGATGCGGGGTTCGGCGGATGAAGCTCTGGATGATCATCATCAAGGACAAAGACCTCGCAGGAGAGCCGGACGTCGGAGTCGCGGTCATCGAGGGCAACGAGAGCGCGGCCAGGCTCCGGCGCGAGGAGATGGAGCGCTCCTGTATCGAGGCCGGGCGAGCTAGGTGTGTGGGTCGCGTGAAGGAGATCGATCGGGGGCGGGCGTACCGGGCCACCGCACTGATGAGAACCGGATGACCGCGGTGGCGGACGGCGGAGACGAATTCGGAGGCTCACCCGAGCCCGACAACGTGATCCCGTTTCCCGGGATGCGACCCAACGAGAAGCTCGCCGAGGCGTGGTCTCGCGAGGTCGATTCGTTCAACAAGAAGACCAAGAAGAACCATAGATTCATCTCACCGATCGACGTGGTCGGCGAGCTGGTCAAGATGCGCGGGATGCGGACGATGCCATGGCCGGCCGCGTGGCCGATACTCGGCGAGCGCGCGAGGACCTATGTAGGCGAATGCAATAGCTTTGTTGGTAGTATAGGTGGGGGAAAAACCCAGAAAGCCGTACAGCTATGTATGGCGGTGTGCGGCGCCGGCCTTCCGGTCCTGTGGGTCAACCTCGAGCTCGGCCGCGAGCAACTGCTAGCGCGGCAGCTCGGCAACCTCAACGGCGAGCACGCCATGCACGTGCTCGACGACTGGCCCGAGGCCCGCATTCGCCATCAGGTCGCCGCGTTCACGGACATGTGGCATTTCGTCGACCGCTACACGGACACCGACGAGCAGATCGAGGCCGTGCGAGACGCGATCGATATGGTGTGGCGCGTGTACCGGCTGCCGCCGCTGTTCGTCGTCGACCACATGGGCCAGCACATCACGCAGGCCAGGGACGCGCGGCTGGAGATGACCCGGGTCGGGCAGCTGTACGAGCGGATCGCCTTGGAGACCAAGTCCTGGGGCATGCTCCTCGCCCAGGGCACCAAGACCGGACAGCAGCTCCTGACCGGGAAAATCGAGGTCGACAACGCGGCCGAGGCGATCGGCGCCGCCGCCGAGGCCAGCGTGATGCAGCAGGTGTGCTCCAACGTCATCGTCAGCCAGCTCTACAAGGAGGATGATGCGATGACGCTGTCGGGCCGAGACCTCCTGGCGAAGGCGCGCTGGACCGGGCGCGAGGGCCAGATCGGCACGACGTACAGCAAGCCCGGCGGCGTGTGGGGGGAGACCGACTTCCTCCCGCCGACCCCGGCCGAGGTCAAGTCCGCCGAGGAGGCCGAGAAGAAAGACACGCACCGCACCGCACCGGCGCGCAGCGCGCACGAGATCCGGGCCGGCATGGCCACGACCCGGGCTGACAATGCGGACGCCCAGCGCCGCGCCAGGATGCTCGCCATCATCTCCGAGCGCGGGCACTTCGGCATCGAGGAGCACGTGCTGCGCAGCCTCCCCGGGGTTGGGCGTGGAGCGCAGGTCGGCAGGTCCCTGCAGGAGCTCGAGCGCGGCGGAGCCATCCAGCGCACGCCGGACGGCCGGTGGCGCCAGGTCGTGCGCTAGCGCTAGCGCTCGCGCCGGCGGTAGTCGATGTCCACGCTCAACTGCCAGGTCAGCGCGGCATCCATGGCCTGGGGATTCGACACCACGAGAATCTCTCCAGGCATAAGCCAGAGCTCCGAGCCGTTGACCTGCTCGTAGTACTCGTAGACCAGGCGCGCGCCGGCCGCGCCTCCGCCGAGCAGATCGAAGGTGGCGATCGGCACGGTTCCGCGCGTGAACGCGCCGGCGGTCAGTCCGGCGGTGGTTGAGATCAGGGCGCCTGCCAGGCCGGAGTCATTGCCGGCATCCCCGGTGCTCTTTTCGATCGCGGTCACCGCGGCACCCCCGGTCAGCATGGTCTTGCCCGCGGCGTCTGGGGTGCCGCGGTACAGCTTGAGCGCGCGTCCGGCGGTCAGCGGTGTGGTCGCCGCCACGATCGCCGTGTACGTGAGCCGGATGCCCTCGATCTCGAGCGGCGCCCGCCGCGAGACATTGGGGGATGCCGAGTCCGCCGTGGCCTGCATCGCGAACACCACTGAGTTCGCGGCCAGCGCGGCGGCCATGGTCCCCGTGGTCCCGGACAGTGACCATGCCTGGCCTTCGATCTCGAGATCTTCCATGAGGTCCGGTTTACACCGGGCTTCGCCCAGGCAGGAAGCGGAACGGGAAGCTCACCACGGACATCCACCACATTCGCTCCTTCCCGATCTCCATTCTCTCGCCTTCGTCGATCTGTATCCTGCCGTCATCGCTCGGGATGATAGTTCCCTCGAGTACTTCCCGGGCGGCCCTGTGGAGCTCCGTGGTCAGGCTTATCTGCAGCCACAGCGGGACCCAGATCCGGACGAACGCCCATCCAGCTCGACCGGCTCCAAGCTGGGCGCGGTTGAGGCCCGACCAGACCTGGAGGTGGACCAGCGACTCCCCGCGGGGCTCCGGGGGACCGGAGACATCGAAGTCGACATCGGAGACCCTAGGCCACCCCTGCCTGAAGTACGCCCGGATCAGCTCGCTCGCTCGCGCATCGCTCGTCACACTGCGGCCGGCGCTCAGTATGCCACTACTTTCGCAGCAACAGCGCCCATCCGATCAGCGAACCGAGAATGGCGAAGATCGCGACGACGTAGCCGATGTAGTCCTTGAGGCCCCCGGAGCGACCGGCGTCCCGCGCCTCCATCTTGTCGATTCGGGCGCGTACGTCATCGAGTCTCGACACCGTGATCTGCTGCTCGGTCCTGGTCGCCATCGTCTCCTTGAGCCTGTTCAACGCGTCCAGCCTGTGCTCGAGGTCGGCCTTGGCCTCTACGAGCCGACGCTCGGCCACCGCGTCAGCCTGGAATGCGCTGGCACGAACCGTCTCGAGCGCTGCGGCGACTGCCTTGTCTGCGCCCGAGAGCGCCAAGGTGACTGCCTTGTAGTCGGCCTCGCGCAGCTCGTCGAAGCGCTTGGATAAGGCTGCTATCAGCCGCTCGAATTCTCGGACCGTGATCGGATTATCGTCGACGGTCACAGCACGTCGATACCCGCGGTCAGCGTGAACGTTTTGCCGGCGAGCGAGAACGAGCATCCGACGTCCGCCCAGGTCACCGCTGGCACCACCGTAGCCTGATCGATCAGGAGCGCCGTCACGTAGGTACAGTCACCGCCCGGCTGTTTCTGGTCGAGGCGAAACCCGCCGGTGAAATCCGGATCCGAGTCGAAGCGAAACGCGGTCCAAGGTCCCGAGCTCGGCGCGATCCGAGCCACACGCAGAGAGTGCTTGCCGGCGGTGACGACCGCTGCCGCGCCCATGATCGCCGGCAGCGTGGGAACCACGAACTGCAGGCACTGCGTGGTCAATGGCGAGGTCACCACGTGGTCGTGAATCATCACCGTGTCGGGCTGCAGCCACAGGATCTGACGGCGAACCATCGTCACCGCGGCGTTGCCACCGTAGGCCGCGGTCAGGTCGGCCGATGTGAACAGGTAGCCAGGCCCGACCCGAAACGCGAGGAGCTTGCCGGCCGCTGGGTTGTCGCGCTGCGACACCGGCTTGCCGTCGAGGTCGACGCGAACCTGTGAGTGAGCCGCGGTGGTCCCGACCGGGGAGGTCGCCTGGCGAACCCCTCCCTTGGACCAGATGACCGGGTCGGCGACGAGCCAGCCATCGCGCCACAGCATCAGGCTGCCCTGGTCCTCGTGCGCGTGCGACTGCGTGAGCGGGCCGGCCTTCTCCCAGAGCAGGGTAGCCTCCGGCCTCCACGACGTGCGCGCGTAGACCTCACCGATCCCCTTGGCGTATCGCACCAGCGGGAGATCGATGACGGCCGCCGGCGCCGGCGCGGGGAACACGAAGTCATCGATCCGCATGAACGCGTTGCTCATGGCCGGAACGGTGGATCCCGCGAGCATCGCCGCGGCGCAGGCGGATTCCTTGGCCGTCGGGTACAGGGCGACCAGCGCATCCAGCTCGTGCCGATCGTAGTCGAACAGCGCAGCGGTCGAGTCGCGCGACTGGTCCCCGACCGGGAGCCGCCACGCAGCGCCGGGCAGTACCTGGTGAAGCACCGTCGAGATCGTCTCCCTGGTGTGCGTCGTCAGGTCCGCGAGCCGCTCCCCGGTCGACCACTGCCAGTAGGCGTAGAGCTCGAACAAGGAGCGCAGTGCGACGCCGTACCCCGTGCCCTCGCGGCTGCCGCCGTCGGGCACATCCCGCGTGAACGCCGGGATCAGGCGGCCCACGATGCGCTCGCGGAACTTGTCGAGCCATGCCTGCGACTGGGGATTCTCCCCCTTCGAGGCCAGGCCCCACAGCATCGTGGCCCGCGTGAAGGAGTAATAGTAATTGTTGCCCGGATCGTCCGTGCCCCATCCGGTCCAAGGGAAGGGCCTGCCGCCCCACGCGGCCTTCGTGTTGTTCCAGACGTTGTACACGGCCTGGTTCGCGTAGGCGATCCACCTCGAGCGCTGCGCGGAGCTGACCAGACCGAAGCACCAGTCGTAGACCAGCGCGAGGTCCCCGATCAGCTCTCCGACGTGGAGGTAGCTGTCTCCCGCGACCTCGGGCTGTAGTCCCTTGCCGTACGCCGTCTCCGCGTCGATGACCTGCTGGTCGATGACCGCGATCGCCTTGACCGCGTACCGGGAATCCCCGGTCAGCGCAGCCAGCAGGGCGCCGTCATCCGCACCGAACCCCCACGGGTCATCACCGCGCAGCCACGAATCGACCGAGGACCGCCATCGCGTGAACGCTGGGGTGCCAGCGGCCATGGCTGCCTTGAGTCGGACGGCCTGCGTAGCCAGCATCACCATCGGGTGGACGCCAGCGATCACCACCGGGACGTCGATCGGGTCATCCACCGGATCCGGCAGCGACTCCACGACCGGCGGCATCGCGGCCAGGAGCGCATCGACGAGCTCCGTGGCGGCAGCGAGACATCGATCTCTGGCGGTTGTCATGCGCCACCCTACCCCCGGTCAGTCTCTAAACCATGCCAATACCTGGAGTCCGACGAGGAATACACAAGCCGCGAACGCGAGCAGGGCGGCTACCCCCATCGCGGCATCCCTTCTATCCTTCACGCCGGAGGAAGTGCAGGGACTGGATTGTTGGGATCGGTCCCCAGTTCCTTGAGATGGGCGCTCAGTGCCTGCAGGTCGGCCAGGGTTTCCGGGGAGGCCGTGTTGTCGGAGGTCGCAGTGATCTGCGCCAGAATTCTGTCCATCCGGGAGGCGACCAGGTTGGTGTTGTCTCGGAAGTCGTCTCGGAGCTTGTCGATTGTGTTTGCCATGTCCTTGAGCCTTTGCAGGATTGTTTTGTTGTCTGCCGTCTCGTGGCCAGCCGACGACTGGATCGCATCGAGAATCTCCGATAGCTGAGCCTCGATGCGATCGAACCGACATACGCAGCACGAGCAATGCATGGGGACGAGATTGCATGGGACGCCCCAGCGGCGCAACTGTCGCGCTACCCCATCTATCGACCGCGGCTGCCTCGCCCCCATCCCCTCACCACACCTTGTCCGCCTGGCGTGTTGTTCATATCGGCCAGTTCGAACCGCTGGCCGAGCTCGAAGATCGATCGGCGAATGGGCTCCGGCAGGTTTGGGCTGGTGATGGCGGCGAGCTGGTTGTTGGGCGGCATGACGTAGGACATGCGGAGGATCGTACCCGGTCGGATGCCGGCGATCTAGCCGTCGCCGTAGCCGTAGCCGGAGCCGTCGCCGTCGCCGTAGCCGTCGCCGTAGCCGTAGCCGGAGCCGTCGCCGTCGCCGTAGCCGTAGCCGGAGCCGTCGCCGTCGCCGTCGCCGTAGCTGTAGCCGGAGCCGGAGCCGTCGCCGGAGCCGTCGCCGTCGCCGTCGCCGTAGCCGGAGCCGTCGCCGGAGCCGTCGCCGTAGCCGTAGCCGGAGCCGGAGCCGTCGCCGGAGCCGGAGCCGGAGCCGGAGCCGTCGCCGGAGCCGGTCACGACGGCCACCGCGGCGACCGGAGGCCGTCCGCCACTGCCATATCGGTCACTTCAAGGGCCTCGAACACCTCGAAGATGAATTGATCCCCTGGGGCGCGCTCCGAGATCCGCGTGTAAGACCTGTCTGCGCCTCCGCGCGCGAGCTCGGTCAGTGTGTTGGCTCCTCGCCATCGCCAAATCCGGTGCGAGTTTCTGAGTAGGACGAGGCGATTCGCAGCGTCCAGGCTGATCAGTTCCCCGCAGTGAACCCCGGCGAGCTGCGCGCGGACGAGGAAGATCTTGGGCGGATTCGGAATAATGATGTTGCTCATTGAGCTATTTTTCTAGCAAGGCCAAGGGTCCTAGTCAACCCATATGTTGACAAATAATCCTAAACGTCCCAAGATGGCCATCATGCCCAAGAAGAAAGCACACTCCGAACCCCACAGCATCCACCTCCGCCTCAACGATACTGAGCGAGCTGCGCTCGACGCCGACCGGAAGTCCATGCCGGGGATCCCGGTCAAGCGTGGGGCGTACGTCAAGCACGCCGTCATGAGCTTTCCCCGCCTGCGCAGGCTCGAGGAGCTCCTGCTGGCGGCCTCTACCGATTCGCCGGACATCGCCGAGCTCCGCGCCACGTGGGGGGTCCAGTGAGGCCCGGCGACCGGGTGCGCGTGATCCGAGGAGAACACGAAGGCCGCACGGGAGCCGTGGTTGACGCCTCGGAGGGTATCCAAAAGCTCCACGGGATCGTTAGGCCGGGGCGCATGCGGGATAGGCTCGAAGCACAGCTTGCGGTGCCGGAAGGGTGCCAGCTGGTCCGTTTCGACGTGGACTCCAAGTTCCCGGTCAGCGTCGAGGAACGCGACCTCGTGGCGGATCTCCAGGACACGGTCATGCTCCGTGAGTACCCCGGGACACTGGATTCCAGACGCCGAGTCAAGCTGTCGGCTTATCTTCAGTCCATGTGCGAGCTCGACGATGCTGCGCTTCGTCGTCAGATCGACATCCACGCAATCCTCGGCAAGCTCGGGGAGGCCCTCATGGCCATAGATCAGCTGGCCGGCGTGTGGTCGTCGGTTGGCGGTCCCGATCATGAAACCATCGAGCCTCTCCTCAAGCGCCTGGAATGGATCGAGGTGGAGTGATGGCATCGGTTCCGATGACGACGCCCGTTCGGCGCAAGCAGTGCGCACTGTGCTGCCAGATTACGGAGATCTCACACGTTGATCTCGACGGCAAGGTTATCACGGTGAAGTTCGATCTCCACACCGAGGAGACCTGTCGGAGCTCCACCCTGCAACGCATCAAGGTTCTCGAGGAGCTTCACATCCGGGACAGGCGGGACATTGATCACCAGACCGGGGTCATCCAGGATCTCGGGCTCCTGATCGGCTCCCTGTCGAGCGTGGTCTCCGCCGGTCGGCGCTGGATCGAGCACCGCCGGAAGCGCGCCGAGGACCTCGTCCGGTTGCGCAACACCTTCGGGACGCAGGATAGGGCGATACAGCATCCACTCTGGCAGGCCGAGGAGGATGTGGCCGCCGCTATCGACCAGGCGATCGGCGCGGTCGAGAAAGGGAATCGGGCGTGAGCTTCGAAGTCGACTTCGACATGGATCACGTCGATCTATATCTTCACCGGGACGCCGTCCTAGATCTGCAAGAGGAATGCGCGGCAGCTCGGGAGCACGCCTCCTCTATACTCGCCCAGTTCTGCGACTACGCGATAGCTGCGGACGCCGAGATCGAGGCAATGCGCGAGCTGGCGGCCACCTGGTCCTCGATCGCTATGCACAATGCCATCCAGATCGGTCTACTGGTACGCTCCCTAAAGGATTTACAGGGTGAATAATAGAATTACCGGGGAGACCCCAAGGGTGCGATGGATACTACAAATACTCCTACAAAATGTGAACAAGCACATAGGTAAAACATCCGAACAGCTCTACGACGACTTCGTATCCGACTACGGGTCGGTCGGGAAACGACCGTTCTATCGATACCTCAAGGCCCTGATCGGGAAGAATTGCATTCGTAGAGACGACGAATGCAATTTTGACTTCGAGGTCGGAGCGCTGCGGCCGATGTACTTCCTGGTATCCCAGATCATCCCGCGGCCTCGTCGCATGCGACAGTCTGGAGTCAAACACGAGTTCATCTGCCCTCGATGTGGGCAGTGGCGGGCGGCCGAGAGATCGCACCCCGAGCATCGGTCCTCGCAGAAGGTGGCGCGCATCTGGCTCAACAAGCGACGCGCGGCCGAGATTCACCCGGTCGGAGCTTCGACCCACAGACCCGAGCGGAGCGCGGCCAAGCCGCCGGGCAGAACCATCGCGCTGATGTCCACCGCGCCGCACCCCGGCGCGGACATCGGGTAGCCCACCGGACCCACCGTGGTCGGCTCGGTGCCGCGGTACTGCCACAGCATCAGGTGATCCAGGTCGGTCCCGGTGCGCTCGATGATGTCGCGCGGAAGCCGGGAGCCGTAGAGCGCGATCGCGGATCGGCCACACCCCAGCAGCGAGCGCACGCCGGCCGCGCGAAGTAGTTCGCCGCCGTACAGCGTAGCCTTTCGCCCGGACAGCTTCTCGTAGCGCTCGGCGAACGCCTGCGTGCGGTCCTCGATCAGCGCCCGACCGGGGTTCTGGATGCGCTGGCCGCCGCGCTCGACATCGACCATCGCCCACAGCGTGCCCGATCGCTCGCCGCCGATCTGGTCCATGAAGATCCAGAAGCGCTCCGCCTGCGCGGCGCCGTCCTGGTGGAAGGTCAGGTAGTGGTAGAAGCCATCGAACAGGTCATGGCCGTAGCGCTCGTGCGTGATGAACGGCCGGCGCTGGCGCTTCGCCCAGAAGCTGTATTCGTAGTCGAGCCCCTGGGTCAGCTTGAGGATCCAGCCGGACCACGGCGGACCGGCTGCGATGAACGCCACGGCGTCCTTCACCCCATCCCCGGGATAGAGGTCGACGAACAGCGGATCGATGATCATCCCGGGAACCGCGCCGCCAGGGCAGCATCCGCCGCCGCGTCCTTGGCGGTGAGCGCCTTGAGCTTGTCGAGTTCCACCATGACCTGCTCGGCGGTGATCTTGCCTTCGGCGCCGGCGGCGATCGCCTGTACCGCGGCCTGCAGGATCTTGATCGCGACGGGCGCGGCCGGGCCGCCGATGCCGGTGACCGAGACCGTGAGCGCCAAGAGCGCGAAGACGGGCTGGACCATGCCCGCGAACTTCTGGGCATCGGCCAGGATGCTCTCGATGGTTACGCTCACTTGCCACCTCCGGTCACCGCGGCGACCGCAGCGAGAACCTGCGCGACCGCGGCCTGCATCCCGGTCAGGCTGGGTTGGTCGTTCAAGGTGACCGCGACGGCGATCGCGCGGTAGGCGACCGCGAACGCGGTCACGTACCGCGCTCGCTTCTCGCGGTAGTCGGCGAGCGCCGCCCGGCCCTGCTCGAGTGAGGTCGCCGCCGTGACGATCTTGTCCTGGGCGGTGTCGTCGTACGCGATGAACGCGTCCCGAGCGGCGTCGGTCGTAATCAATGCGGCCTTGATGGTGCTCTCGCGCTGGCTGGCGGCGCAGGCCGGCGCGAGGCAGATGAACGACAGGATGGCGGCCAGCCAGGCCAGCCGAAGGACTTCGACTCGACGACGATGGACGATAGCGAGGGGGATTTTCATGAGGTCTCCTATGGCAGAGTGCTCGAGTTGAGGGGAAGCGGAGGCGGGGCGGCGAGCGGCGCCGAGCTCGCAGCGGACTTGACCATCGAGCGACCGACGGTATAGCCCAGCGATCCCAGGATCGTCGCAGCCATGCCGGCGATCGCCAGAGCGGTGTCATGCCCCGTGAGGATCCCGGAGGCAAACATCACGGTGAGCGCAACAGCCGCCAGGCGCTCCCAGAACTCGGTGGTCTGCCAGCCTGGTTTCACCGGCGGCGGAGCCGGCGTGGTCTCGACGATCCGGGTCACGCCCGAGGGGGCGCTCGTAGTGGTGGTAGCGGTCAGAACTTGATCAGCCATCCTTACGGTTTCTCACGCCCGGAGACGAGCCGTAAAGGCGCAAGCGCTGCACCGAGGAGTCGTATGGATCGGTTTGGTCGGCGTCGACCTCGCGCAGCCTCCGGATCAAGATTTCCCGGTCGGCGTCGGACAGCGCCAGGGACCGACGTAGGGAGCTGGTCTCCACATGTGCCACCTTGACCTGCGCCTCTGCTGCACGTTGACCGTCGAGCGCCGCGGCGTGGCCGGCGCGTACCGCGGAGGCCGCCGAGATAGCCAGCCGGAGCCGCTCGTGTGTGTCCTGGGCTTCCAGTCGCGCATCTCGGAGATCGCGAGCCGCGCGCAGCCACATCCCCCATCCCGCCACCGCCAGCAGCACGGCGACCGCCAGCGCTAGCACCGGCTCGCCAGCAGCGTGATCAGGGTCGCCCCGGTGGCCGCCAGGGAGCCGGCGATCGTCGCGTACTTGATCGCCAGGTCCCGCCTGTGCTTTCGCTCCGCCATCCCGTCCTCGACCTTCGCGATCTCCCCGGTCTTCTCGATCTCGATCGATGCCTGGGCGGCGGTCACCCGGATCGTGCGGGCGGCCTGTAGCTCGTCGACCAGCACCCCAACCTGGCCCTCGACCCGGGCGTTGGACAGCGCGATGTCGTCGACCTTGGAGTCCAGGACGTCGATCCGGCCGCCGAGCTCGACGCGCAGCGACTCCACGCGATCCGCTGCACCGACCACGGTTCGCTGTGTGTCGCGAACCGCCCTCCCGAGCGGCGAGCGCATGTCGGCGGTGTCATCACTATTGCCCACCCCGGATCTCACGCCGCCGGGTGGCGTTCGTCTCCTTGGATCTCGTTCGTCGGGCATCCCTTCCGAGTTACACGGACCAGGCCGTGCATACAAGGAACCTCACAGAGTGCAGCAAAACGATACAGCCCCGAGGATCCTCACGCACGACGCCCTTGACCTTTTCGCTCACCGTAAGCAATAGGGGTATGAATGATAAAGTCAGTGACTGTGGTTGTGGTTGTGATGCTGTCTGGATGTAGCGGGCTCAGACATATCAACCGAGGAGGAGCGGTTGTCGCTGGCCTATCCATGATCGCGGACTGGCATCAGACTCGATGCGCATCCGGCAGGGCATGGAGAAGTAGCTCCGAGACTGGAATGGCCAGGCTCGCTATCGGGTCGGAGCCCGCCGTGTATCGCGTCGACGCGTACTTCCTACTTTCTGGAATCGCTATACTGGGAATCGCGCAGCTCATGCCCGATCGAATCCGTCCCGCGATATACACTTTGGCGATCGGCGGGGAGGCGGTGACGGTTGCCGGGAACTATTCCGAGCCGACCACACATTGCGACTTCTAGGGGAGCCGCTGGAATACGGCAGTCACGAAGCCGAATCGAACCCCAGCTCCGATATTCAGCCGAGCAGACAACCAACCGCCAGCCGCCATGAGCTGCGGGGTAGCGGTCAGTATGTTTAGGTTCCAACTTGCCGCAGGATTGGTAATTGACATGGAGCCAATTACGGATCCCGCTAATCCCTGCGATGCCCCGTAGTATATGCTAACAACCAGATCTCCAACGCCATTTCCGAACACCTGCATTTCGAGACCGACGAAGGTATCTCCGTTATCCGCGGGTATTGCGAAATGGGTAAATCCGGTTCCGCCTGCAAGATAATATAGCGGGGGAACGTTACTGCCAGAGTCCACCGGGGACCCGATCGTAGCTGTATCCGTGATCAGGACCGGCCAAAATGTCCTCTTCCACTGCTTCCGGGAATGACTTATTAGATTGTCCTCTAATTCATTTATTATCGACGGGGGTATTGGATCCCCCGTATTGATCGTAATCGTTCTTGAGTTAGGCAGGTTTCCCATCAGTATCCTCCGGTTGGCGCAACGCCGGCCCCGCCGTCCGGATCTCCCGCCAGCAGCACGGGGTTCGTGATGAACGCGGCGTGCGTGTACGCGTGGCGAATGGAAGAGATCACCGAGTTCGCACCGTCGATGTCCGGCGTGAACCCGAGCGCGCGATCGAGTAGGACGTACGCCTTGAACGGCCGGTACGAGAACGGCATGTAAAGCACGTGGTCGTCGAAGTCGGCCCGCGGGCCAGCGCCCAACGCCGAGATCGAGCGCAGATACAGGCCGGACCAGTGAGCCGTGGTCGGGTGCGTGATGTCAGCCGACAGCGTGTAGCCGGCGGTCGCGCTCGTCGTCGACCAGGCCGCCTTCCAGGTCCCATTGACCCCGGTCTGGTAGAGGTGCAGCCAGATCGCCGCGGGGTTGGCGCCGATCGTGGCGAGCTCGACGTTGGCCTGGACGACGCCAGCGAGGACCTGCTGGGTGTAGATGCGGAACGATCCGCCGACATCACGCAGGCCGAGCAGCAGGCGATCCCCGGTCGAGGCGTTCTCGAAGTAAAGGCCGGCCTCGGCCGTGCTCTGTGGAGTCGTGAACACCAGCTTGACCAGGGCATGCGCCTGGCGTCCGTCGCCTCCCACGGTCTGGCGCATCCGGATCCAGGTCCCATCGTCGACGAGGAATGTGCCCGCGCCGGGGGCGAACTTGGCCATCCCGAACGCCACCGTTATCGACGCAGTGGATGGCGCGGTGTCCCACCGCAGCGGATCGATCGTGGTGAAGCTGTCGCGGATGTGATTTGAGAATGCGACGAACTCCAGATCCTCGATGGACCCGCCGCCGAGTAGGCCCTCGAGCGCATCCTCGACGCCCGGGATCGAGCACCCCCTGCGCTGTCGAAGCTTGGCCAGGACGCGCGCCCGCCGCGTGTCGACGTCCCGACCGGGCCGCGGTGTTGGTCTGACCACTTTTTCCCAATCATCAAGCGTAGATCCATATGCGCGCTGCGGCAGGATGTTGGCGCGTACGTTCTCGGCCTGCGCGGCGGCGTATCCGAGTGCCTGCCCCGTCAGGCGTAGATCGCGCTCGACCAGGGAGCTGGGGTCCGTGGGAAGCGGAAAGCCCTTGTCGTGCATCTCGGTGAGGAGCTGCTGGCCGAGCGGCTGGTAGCGCGTGATGCGCAGCCAGGTGGCCTCGATCTCCTCGCGCGTGATCTCATGGTCCAGGATCAGGAGCTCGTCGATCTTGCCTGCGAAATGGTTGGTCGTGGCGGACCGCTGACCGAACCCGATCTCCATCGTCCCCGTGGTGGCGCCGCCGATCGAGCCGTCCGAGCTCGCGACCTCGCCGATCATGAGGTCACCGATGTAGTAGCGCAGCAGAACCTCGGTGGGCGAGACCCACCGGCGGGTCGCTGTGAGCATCGTGAAGGCGCCGGCCGGGAGCGTGAACTGGGCGCCGGCCTGCGTCTTCTCGACCCCCGCCGTGGTCTGCCAGTGCCAGCGCAGCGAGTACGTTCGGGTCGGGACGCTGACCGCGACCAGCTCGAGCGAGTACGCCTGAAACTCGGCAACGTTGATCCCCGCGCCTCCGTTGCCTCGGCAGATGATCGCACCGGGTGTGGCCTGGGCGTTCTGCGCCACGATGTCAGGAGCCACGATCACCTGGATGGTCAGATCCCGGGTCAGCAGGGATGACCGACCGGGAAGATCTCGGGTCAGGTACCCCTGGGCGGTGGGCGGGGAGAACAGCCGCGCGCGACCGCAGACCCCATCGACCACGGTCGGGATGTTGTCGGCCGAGAATACGAAGGGGCCAGGATCATCCAGCGTTCCCGCCGCGTCCTTGGGGGCCACCACGGTGTCCGCCTCGTCGAAGCGAAACAGGACAACGGCCTCGCCGGGGGGGAGCCCGATCGCGCCGGGCGGGTCGTAGACGATCACCTTGTCCGCGCCGTCCGCCACCTACGCGTACCTCACGACCACGGCACCCGGCGTCACGTAGTGGATCTGCGCGTCGTTCGGAAACGGGTCATCGAGCGCCTCGTAGTCAGCGGCCGGGGTCACCACGGTCACGTTGCGCACGCCGGCCTTGAACTTGGCGATGCCGAACAGCTGGGCGCGGATGATCGCGCCCGACCAGCTCGGCCCGTTCGTGCTGTTGTAGAGGCCGGCGGGGTTGGCCGAGCCGATGCCCTCAGCCAGGATGTCGAGGCCCACGATCGACAGCCCGGTCTCGGCCGCCACGCTGGCGGGGACCGGCGTCAGACCGCGTCCTGCGTACACGATCTCACCGTTCATGTGGGCCACGATGGCATCCCGGACCGGCGTTACCAGGGGGCCGCCGGAGTAGATCAGATCCCCCGCGACAGGGGCGACCGGGGGAACCTTCTCCAGGATCACCGTGTCGGAGGTCGAGATCGATTCGATGCGGTACTCGGTGCCATCCTGCGCGCTCACGCCCTTGGCGAGCACGAGCCGGTGACCGGCGCGCAGGGAAGCCGGAAGGGCGGCGTTGAACTGCAGCGCGCGCGTGGCGCCATTCCAGCTCGCGACCAGCGGCGGGCCAGCGTCGTCCCAATCCTGGGCGAACGCCGCCTGGCCGCTGGGATCCAGCGTCAGCTCGACGTCACGCGGGTCCGCGATCGTCTCCAGGATGCGAAGTCCTCCGCCTGCGCCGGCGATATGGAATGGGGACTGGGTCTGGATGTATGCCTTGACCGTATCGCGATCGGCGAGCGAGACCGACCGGGCCGTTCCGGTTCCGTTGTAGAAGACAGCCACATCGATCGTGCCGGCGCCGCCACGCAGCGGGTACGCGTACGCCTGCGCGATCGTGTTCTTGGCGGCCAGCGCCCACTTGACGAAGTCGGCCTGGTTACCGCCCGACGGCGACTGAGAGAACGTCGACAGCATGCGTGCGCGGTAGCCGCCGAACTGCTCGGCGTCGAACCCATCCTCATCGAGCGCCAGCTGTAGGACTACCTGGGTCTGGATATCTCCGGGTGGAGATAGCAAGTTCAGAACCTCGCCGGCGGCCAGCCGGGTCTTGCTGCCCACCGATCCGGACGCCTCTGAGGCTACGATGTCGGCATCGAAGAATGAGTCCGGGTCCCCGATGATGCCGGGGATGGTCACGTTGCTCGCGAGCTCGAAGATCAGGCCGCTCTCCTCGTGCCGCAGCTGGTCGCCGATCGAGACGGTCGCGGTAGCCGAGCCACGGACGCGACCCGCGGCTGCCTTGCGCGCCGGCGTCGCGGTCTTGCGTGCGACTCCGACGGCCTCCCCCCAATCGTTCACCGGCTTGCCGTCGCCAGCGAGCAGCGGATGCGCATCCCTGGCCACGCTGTCGACGTGGGCAAGGATCTCCGTGGTCGCGCCTGACACGTAGGTGGCCCGGCGGCCGTGGTAGCTGCGGCGTGACCCGTAGTTGCCCGACGGGAACAGCGACTTTCCGAGTGCCACGACGAAGTCACGCACACCCGACAGCGAAGGGAGGGGGAATGGCATCGTTATCCTTGCAGCACCAGATCGACGGGGGAGCCGCTGGCGAGGTCCCGCCAATCGGTGCGCACGAGTAACCGACCGGACTGGTCGCGAAGTAGCTGACCCGCGGAGTTCCGAACCGAGACCGCGAGGTGCGAGATCAGGCCGGCGTCCTGCAGGATGGTCGCAGCCCGAACAGTCTCCGCCTCGATCTCCTCGGGCGTGATCGGATCGCCGCGCCGCCGGCGCGCGGCTAGCGTGGTTCCATCGCCGGGCGTGAACGGCGACGCACCGTATTCGAGCTCGAGCATCAGGAGCATCGTGGTGCGCGTGTCCGCGGTCTCGGCGAACTCGCCATCGTCGGTCTCCAGAAAGTCCCCGGTCGAGGGGTCCACGAGCATGTCGAGCTGCGCGGCGAGATCGCCGGCCGGCGTGGCATCGAGCGCGGAGAGCGGAGTTCCGCCGGGCCCCGGGACGAACGAGAACCCGGAGCCGAACGGAGACGCGAAGGGTGATCCAAATCCGCTCAATTCATCCTCCGAATCTGATCAGCTTGCCGGAGCTGCCGGCTGCCCCATCGGTGGCGGCGCCGCCGCCATTGGTTCCGGGCGTCCCCGCGGTGATATCCGTCGCCGGGAAAGTGGTGCCTGACAGCAGCGCAAGTACTACGTAACCGCCGCCGCCTGCTCCGCCGCCGCCTGCGGTCGTGCCGCCGTTGCCGCCGTTGCCGCCCTTGGCCTGGATCGAGACGTTGGCCGGGTTGGTGATCGATCCGCAGACCACAACGACGTAGCCGCCACCGCCACCGCCACCGCCGCCTGCCTGGGTTCCTCCGCCACCCCCGCCTCCGCCAGCTCCGCCATCCACCGCGGTCGCGGTCGACCAGCGCATACGACCGGCGATCGCGCGATGAAATGAGTTGATTTCCCCGTTGGTCGCCGGGGACAGCGTGGGGGCCGTCGATGTTCCTCCGGCGTGCGCGGCAACCCCGACGCCGCCCGCTCCGCCGAGCCCGGCCCGGAAGTTCGTGGGCCATGCGCCGCTGCTCGCAGAGCTGGCATTTCCGGCGGTCGCCGCCGCGCCGCCCGCTCCTCCAGTGCCCGCGGTCGTCGCGAGCGATCCCTGGGCGCCGGCGCCACCAGCGGGCTGTCCGCCGGCGCCTGGGGATCCGGTCCCGGCCGCACCGTTTCCGCCGTTGCTGCGTATCGTGAACGTTCCACTCGCCGGACCGACAATGCTATTGGCGTGAACGACGAATCCAGCGGTCTCGATGATCCCGCCGCTATTTCCGGTCAGGGTCGCATAGAACATGTCCTTGGTCAGCGTCGTGGTGCCACTCGAGATCGTGACATTGCCGTCGCTGGCATCGCCCGCGAGAACTAGCGGACTCTGCAGTGCGGGAGCCGCAAAGGTGGCGTCCGCGCGAAGGAAGTTGCTCGTCCCGCCGCCGCTCGCGGGAACCAGGCCCTGCAGGGAGGTCGTGAACAGGTTCAGGGCGGCGGTGAGCTGCGTGATCGTCGACCAGGTATTGTCGCCTCGCAGCACGTTTCCGGCAGCCCCAGATCCAGATACCGCGCCCTGCAGGGAGGTCGTAAAGGCGTCGAGGATGGCCGTGAGCTGCGTCGCCGTCCTCCAGGATGCATCACCTCGAAGAAAGCTCGTAACCGCGCCGGACGCCGGGACCACCCCAGCGGCGCCGGTCGTGAAGGTGGAGACGGCGATCGTGCGGTTGGCCGACAGGTCCGCGCTCGCGACACCGTCAATCGTGATCGGGGGGGTCCCGGTCAGCGTCCTGGCCGCCAGCGCCGGCGCCGCGCCGCTCGAGGCCGCCGTCAGGCGCCCCTGAGCATCGACGGTCAGCGAGCTGTACGTGTACGAGCCGGGGGCGACCGCGGTATTGGCCAGCGAGATGGTACGGTCGGCCGACAAGTCGGAGCTCGCGCCTCCGTCGATCCGGATCGGAGCCGTCGCCGTGATGGTGCGCGTGGTCGGCACGCCGGAACCGGATCCAGTGGCAACGCCGGTGATGCGACCGTCGGCGTCGACGATCAGTGTCGTGTTTGTGTAGGTGCCGGCGGATAGCCCGGTCTTGATCCAGTCACGAAGATCGAACGTCGCCGAGCGGAGCTGGTTCCACTTCGCGGCATCGGCGTAGTGCAGAAGGTCCGCCGGAGGAGCCGGGAACAGGTCCAGGACCGGACCGTCGAGGCCCGCCGTACCCGAGAAGTCCCGAACGAAATTCGTCATCCTATGGGACCGTGTTACACCGACCGGGAGCCTCCGGTCTACTGGCCCTTGAGGACCTCGGTCCCGTCGTAGGCCGTCGTGGGTGCCGTAACCGGGGCAACGATTGGGAGCGTGCTGTTGGTGGCCGCCCCCGATACCCCGTGGCCGTGGCCCGCGCCCTCGAACTGCTGCATCACGAAGGCGCGCAAATTGTTGAGCTCGTCCGTGGTGGCCAAGCCATGCGCGGTTCCGCTGGGCGTGCGCGCCTCGATCGTGTTGTCGGGCTTGACGATCACGATAGCGCCTCGGTTCCGCATGATCGCCGAGTCCTGGGCGAGCTGCGGGGATCGCTTGCGGAGGTCCTCGTCCCGGGTCCCGATCATCACGTGGTTACCGGATCCACCGGGCGAGACCAGCATGGCCTCGGCGTTCGCGCCGGCGGCCGGACGCGAGTAGAACCCCAGGGTCCCAAAGACCTCGGCATCTCGCGTCTCGCGCGTCTTGTCCACCAGGAGATGACCGACCGCTCGCCAGAACGAGCCCTCGGTCAGCGTGATCGCCATCCGACGGATGGAGCCGTAGAGATCGCGAGACTCCGTCGATGTGCTGTCTCGCCATTCGCGGGTCGTGTTGTCGGTGTTGCTCGGCATCAGAGGATGATCTCCGTCCCGGTCGGGACCATGTGCATCGTGGTGGTTTCGCCTTGCTCGCGGTTCGAGCTGTAGGCGCAGGACACGATCAGGTAGGTGTCATCGATCGGCGGGCGGTGTTCCTCGTTGATCACGCGTGCGACCGTGTTGGGCGCGAACAGGGTTGCCGGCCCCGACTCGGTGAGAAACTGACCGTGCAGCTCGGCCTCGACGCTGATCAGGTGACGCTTGTAGTCGCGCCGGATCTGCTCGTTCTCGGCGACCCGCTGGGCGTCGCCGAAGCTGTCGAACTGGCGCTCCGGCAGGAACAGGCGCTTGGGATGGATGAAGTCCCGCCCCGTTCCGTCGATCTTGTTGAACGGGTTATCGTAGACAACGCCGCGCCGATCGGTCACGTTCTTGCCGTAGTCGTCGGGCGTGGCGCCGCCGGTCCCCGCGCACAGGATCACCGAATAGCGGTCCTCGTCGTCCTCGGTGACGGTCATGTCCTTGACGGTTCCAGGGGTTCTCGAACCAGGCTCGGCGTGGACGAAGAGGAACTGGGCGGCCTGCTGGTGGTTCGGTTTGCCGACGATGATCTCCCTGCCATCGGCCGAGCTCCACCACAGAACCTTGGCGCGCGCCGCGATCTCGTGCATGACCTGCGAGCGCCTCTCTCCGGGATGGACCTGGCCGCGGCGCGGCACGCGCACGTTGATGGTGACCACGGGCTCGTTGCCGGACGCCACGCGCTTGCCCTTGCCGACCCGGAGTCGCCGGTTGCGGGCATCGGATAGAACGACGGAACCGAACCAGGGCGAGGCGAGGCGCTGGAACGCCTGCTGGATCGTCATACCGGTGTAGTTGACCGACGGGGCCGGTTCATCGACCAGGCGACCGGCGCGGTCCCGGCCGGTGATCGTCATCGTGCCAGCCTTCGCCTGGTGAACCCGCTTGCCCACGAACCCCCGCACGATCGGCGTCTCGTCGATCTCGATCTGGACGTCCGAGTCCCGGCGCAGCAGGTTCCACGCCTGGGCATCGAACGGCCGCCGCAGCTCCCACGCGTCCGCCGGCGTGATCATGCTGGACTCGACGTGGTATCCGGTCCAGCCGTCGATGACCCCGCCGTTCACCACGATCCGTGTGTTGTGACTCTTGCCCATGATCAGAACGGCGCAGGCGCCGGGCGTACGGGCATGAGGTACTTGCCGGGCGGGAGCCAGCCGGGCGTGGAGATATCGTTGAGCCCCATGATCTGGCGAGCTCGGTCCGGGGCGTCGGCGCCACCGTAGATCCGGGCCGCGAGCGGCAGCAGGGCGGTGCGGTGCAGGATCTTCATCACGAACACCGACGGGACCTCGCTGGTCGCCGCGATCGCCGCGTTGCGCACGGCATCGCCCAGCATGATCGCGGCGCGGAACGCCGGCCACAGCGCCAGGTCATCCTCGAACCCGCCGACCTCGATCATCACGGCGAGGTTGTTCGAGATCCGGGCGGCGTCGATCATGATCTGCCGGGTCGGCACATCCCCGGTATTCCAGCTCGAAACCGCGACCTGGGCATCGATCGTGGTGGCCGCGAACTGCCCCGAGCTCGCCTCCGCGCTGGAGGCCGAGGCCAGCGCGATCGAGGGGTCGCTGGTCCTGGTAAGGTCGGGAAGCGGAGACTGGAAATCCGCCAGGGCCGCGATCGAGCCGGCGGCATCACGTAGCGACAGGTCCACGATCGAGGGCACCCCCAGGATCGAGCTGGCCTGGCTGGACAGCGAGTCGGCTGCCGCCTTGACGCTCGAGATGATGCCGGTCGCCAGGCCGGCGGCTCCGTTGACGCCGAGATCGATCGTTCCGCGCGCGTTGCCGATCTGAGCCAGGAGCCGGGAGCCGAACGGCAGCCGTGCCGCCAGGGTGGCGAGGGTGGAGCCGGACATCTTGAGCTGGCCGGTCTTGGCCAGGGCCGCGTTCAGGACCTGCGCCGCGGCGGCGACCGAGCTTTCCCCGGAGGTCCCGCTCGAGGCCGCCCCGGTCGGGGTCACCGCGATGTCCGGCTCCTCCTGTATGAACTCGCATTCCGTCGAGGTGACGGAGTGCTCGTCGGTGGTCGTGTTGAATTCCCCGACGGAGGCCAGGAACCGCCCGAACATCGGATGCTGGAATATCGCGGTACGCCCGGAGTTCTTGGCAGCATTGAGTGCCTGAGCTGCCTCGAGCGGAGAGGGGGATCCGGGGAAGTCGTCAAACTGGACGTGACACCGGACGCGCTGCACACGAAGGCCGCGATCCTGGACGGCATGTCTGTCGCCAGAGGACCTCTCGTGGACCACCTGGGTTCGCCCTCCGTCGGTGCTCACGCTGGATGCGAACAGTCGGATATCCCCCCAGTGGCACTCCATGAGCTCGGCGGGACCGGCCATCTACTTGCGCCTACCGTTGGGCGCGTCGGCGATCGCCTTGCCGCCGCTGTTGGCGTCGAAAGACACCGACATGGGTCCGAAGGCCCCGGGCTGCAGCGCAGAGCGTATGCCATCCTTCACGGCCTGGGCGATGATCTTTGCCTGAAACGTGGCGGTCGCCCTATCGGTGACTTCCTTGTTTTCGCGATCGATCTTGCCCTGTACGCGTTTCTGAACAAAATCAGGAACGTCGCGATTCTTCAAATACGCCAGCCCGGCCTCGCGCGCGGCTTCTTGGCCTGCCGTCAGATTACCCTTCTGGCTACCAGCGCCCAGCGCCTCCCTGATGGAGCCCTCGCTCGGTCCGGTCGGGGACTCCCGGGCCATGATTTGCTCCATCTCCGATTCGTAGTCTTCTTTTTTCTTGAGTAGGAGATCGCGTCTATTGACTACCTCGGGAATTGCAGAGTACCTACCGCGCTCGACGAGAGTCTTTTCCTCGTCGGTCATCTGGTAATCATCCGCTCCTGTCAGCTTATCCTTGACGTTACGCGCCATCAGATACAGTCCAGCGAACCCATCCGTTACGGCGGTAACTGCATTCACGATTGCAGGCATAGCTCCCGCGATGCGCTCGATGCCTCCAACGATCTGGTCAACGCGCTCCGGGGTCAGGGCTTCCGCGAATGCGTTATGCATGCGCTCCACGGCGATAGCCATACGACCACCGGCGGACTCAGTCTGTGTCGCCAGGTCCCGCTGGATGGTGCCGGCGTCCTGGCCGGCGGCCTTGAGCTTCTCGTACTGTCCGGTCATGTTGTTGAGGAGCTGATAGAAGCGCTCTCCCTCGGTACGCCCGAACGCCTTGATCAGGGCCTCGCGATCGAACTGGAGCTTGGACTTGCGGATCGCATCAAAGATATTCTCGAAGGTCTGCAGATCTGACTTGCTGCCCTTCTTGAAGATCTCGATATCCCACTTGTTGAACTTGCTCGCATGCTGGGGAATTGAGCGCAGGATACGCAGAACCCCAGTCGCGGCCTCGCTGGCAGAGCCGAATCCATGGCGGGCGATCTGCATCATCGCGCCGAGCTGAATCGAGCCCTGGCGTCCGGTCACGCCGAACTGGGTATAGACCGGGCCGAGCGCGACCAGCTCGTGGGCCAGCTCCTTGAAGTGGATGCTGCCGTCCTTGGCCTGGTTGATCAGGCCTGACAGCGTAGCCTCGAGCTCGTTGGGCGGAACCTTCATGTTCTCGGTGAGCGTGAACAGGAGCTCGGCCATGTCCTTGACATCCGCCCCCGATGCCTGCGCGGCGCGGGACATCAGGGACATCTTGTCCATCGTGAACGACTCGGCGCCGGCGAGGTCGACATACGCGCGCGCGGCGGTCAGGACGTCTCCGGCCGCGATCCCGGTATCGCTGGAGACCTGGCGGATCGCGGTGCCGATCGCCTCCATGTCCTTGGGGCTCTTGCGGATGTCGATCCCGAGCCGGACGAGATCCTTGTTGAAGTCGAACACCTTCTTGCCCTCGGATATCACAGCATCGAGACCTCGCATGGCGAGGTTGGCGCCCACGTTGCCCATGAACGAGGCGGCGGCGCCGCCGAACCCCAGGCTCTGTTTGTCCGGGTCCTTGTGGCGACGGGGATCGAACAGCCCGGTGGCCTGGTGTACGAAGCCCTGCAGGGTCTTTAGCGCGGACCGCAGCGTGGACGGCAGCCGCCGCGTGTTCGCGGTGATCTCGATCTCGGCCTTGCTGCTCATGTGGTCCTCGATCCTGCACGCGGGTCGAAGGCCGTATTGTAGAAGACCTCGGCCCCGGGCTCTACGATCTCACCATCCGGGTCGCGCAGACCGCGTGCCTTCCGGCTCTCTTCGACGGTCGGATAATAGCCGGCTAGGATGGCCCACTCGAGGACGACATCGTCGGTGAGCTCGAGGGAGGGGCATCCGTACGTGCAAGATAGTTCCACAGCGAAACGACGCCGAAGGTAAGCAAAGTCGGACTTTTTTTTTCATGCGCCAGGCGGATTGCCTCGAACTCCTCGTCCGTCAGGGGAGCTGAGAGCGGCGCGAGGCGCTCGCGAACATCGTTGTAGATGATCCCGCACGCCTTGAGCGCATCCACGTCGACCAGCGTAAGCCATTGGTCGCGTGTACCAACGCGCTGCTCGTGGTCCTCCGGGTTCCGCGCAGCCCACGCGAGCGTGAGCGCGGTCAGCCGGTTGTCGAACGACGGAGACCCGGTCACGGTCAGGGGGATCCCGTGGCCGGCCATCGCCGCGTACACCGCGCCCTCGATCTCGTCGAGCGGTTCGGTGCCGGGTAGCTCGATCCAGACCCGGCCGACCATGGGCAGGGTGACGTACTCGCCGCGGGGCTGCGATTGCCGCGCGCGCGACAGCATGGTCTCCGCGGGAGACGGCGAAGCCGCCTGGGCGGCGGCAGTCTCGAGCATCGTGGTGCGCTTCTTGGCGAGCATGGGCTACTGATCGTTGATCCGGTTGAGCGCCGCGATTTCGATCTCGTCCTCGAACTGGCCCTGGTCGTCCTCGTCGCTATCGGTCTTGGAGACCCGACAGAGGTAGTTGCGGATGCGCCCGTTGCCCTCGTCCTCGGTCGTGATCGTGAAGATCTTTTTGGTCTCCTTGGCGTAGTCCCAATCGACCTCCGGATCCTGATCCGTGGTGCGGATCTGGGTCAGGGTGATCTTGAAACCGCCTTGCTTCTCGCGCCAGCCGGCGCCGCCCTGGACGCCGATCGTGGTGACCACGTCGACCGAGCCGTCCTCCTTGGCCGAGAACTTCTTGACGGTCAGGAGCTGCTTGTTCGCGCCCCGCGGCCCCGGCATGTCGATCTTGATCTTGCCGTTGCTGACGAAGTTTGCTGGAACGAGGCCACCCATGGAGCTCCTTACGGGACCGTGACGTTGTGCTGCCAGACGATCTGATGCTGGCTACCGAGGGGGTGATAGAACAGCCCCGCATTGCTCCGACCGGACACGATCGCATCGTGCTCGACCACGGTCGCCGCGATGTCAGCCTCTACCAGATCGGGATCGAGGACCTGATCGCGCGCCTCGGCGCGCGCGATCGCGGCCCACATCCGCTTGATCCCGTTGTCGGTATCGGTCGACTGCCGAACGCCATCGGGGTTGGCGTCGGATCCGAAGCGCTCCCCGGCGGCGATGTCGATCTGGACGGCGATCGCGATGATGGTGCGCACGATCCCGATGTCGCGCACCTTGTCGTCGGGCTGGCTGTTCTGCGTGGTGCGCGTGGTCACCGCGCGCTCGCACTTCGCCAGATTCTGCGTGACGCTCCCGGTCGAGTCGATGACGGCGGTCAGCGGCGTGAGGCCGGCCGCCAGCGCGGTCTCGACCTCGGCCGCGGTGTAGATCGTGCCGATCACCGGCGGATACAGCGGGACGCGAACGCCGTCGTAGCTGGCATTCGCCCGATCGCGCGAGAACACCATCATGGCGTAGGCCGTCGCCATCTCGCCGGCGGTGTTGAGGCACCCCTCCATGGAGAAGATGTTCACGGCCTTGTCGTTCGCCGCCGCTGCCAGCGCGGTCCCGGTGCCGATCGTGCCCATCTCGCCCAGGAAGTATTGCGCCCACGCCTTGGAGCTCGCCGACCACCGGATCGCGATGTCCGCCAGGATCTCGGTGATGTCCGCGGAGGCATGGTTCGCGAATACGATGCCGTCGTAGCGCAGCGGAGCCAGCGCATCGAGCGCGGTCTGGTGGTCGGTTGCGCCGGTGCCCGCGGTTCCGGTGGCCACGGTGGCGACCATTCCGGTCACTTGCTGATCGCAGGTCACCTTGACGTCGACGCCGTTGATGCCCTTGGTGGGGTGGGTCAGCGTCACCACGTTGGTCGCGACGGTGACGATCACCGGCAGCTCGGCGGCGCGCGCCTTGAGCGCGTTGGCGATCGCGGCGGCGTTCGTATTCTGGGCGTCGTCTTTGCGCACGCCGACGATAAACAGCCGACCGGCGATCTTGAATGTCTGGTTGCCGTCGGTCGTCGCCGTGCCCACGCAGGTGATGGTCTGGACGTTGGCCACGCCGGCGCTCTCGGCGATCGGCACGCAGAACACGCGCGGTCCGGCTCCGAACAGCGAGGCACAGGCGATCGATTCGCGGTGCATGATGGCGAGCTCGGACGACTGTCCGAACAGCGCGTCACCGTCGCCCGCGGTCAGGCCGGCCATCTCGTAGACCGTGCCTGCGGTCGCGGTCGCCCCGGTCGTGAGCTTGGCCCCGATCAGGGCGATGCGCAGCGGGACGTTGGTCAGCTTGCCGGACGCGCGCAGAAACGTGAACGTGTGGAACGTCTGCGGACGCAGCAGGCTGTTGGGGACACCAGTCTGGATCACTTGACTACCTCCGCCTTGGCCCTGCGCTGAATCGGCCTGACCGGGCCATCCGCATGCTCGGCGGGAGCCGCCGCGGCCTCGGCGGACGGCACATGTGCGCCGTTCATGTCGCACATGATCAGGTCGCCCGACTTGATCGCCCGCCGGATGTTCTGGCTGCCCAGCCACCGGACCCGAGCGACGACATCGGAGGTCACGCGAAGCTGCCCGCCGCCCGGCGAGGCGCCGTCGGTGTGATGGATCGGCGTGACCCTGCCCTCGGGGGCGGTGACGTTGATGTGGGTCGGGGGCGGCATGATTCTCCTACGACAGATCGTCCACGTTGGAGTCGATGGTTGCGTGATCGGTGGCGGCGGCCGGCAGGTGGGCCTCGTTGCGGATCAGGGCCGCCCGGAACCGGATCGATTCCAGGATCTGCGTGACCGACCGGAACTCCGACACCTCGAAGTTGACCGTGATCTTGTAGGTCTGCAGCCAGATCGCGATCGCCGGTGTGGTCGCCAGCTCCTCCTCGCGCTCGGGCCGAACTTGCTTGATGTCCTGACCGGGGGCGCCGCAGCGCTGGCCGATCAGGAGCTCCTTGGCATGCTGCATCATCACGTGCAGCCCCGGGTCGGCGGTGTTGCTCGCCAGGCCGGCGGCGTCGATTTCCTGGCGCCCGATCTGCTGGTTCCGTGCGTTGTTCGACGCGTGGTAGACGAGGAGCTCGATCTCGCCGCGAACCTGGAATCCGCCGATCCCCGCCGGGCTGTCCATGCGATCCCCGACCGAGATCGCGATCGAGGGAGCCCGGGTCAACAGGCTGACCAGCTGGGCAACCCCCTCGACATCGGTGTACGAGCGCACGACCGATCCGAACGGCTGGACCTCGGCGAGGTAGCCACCGTTGGACTTCTTGAGGCCGGAGAGCAGCGATACCGCGCCCTGCTGGATGCGCGTCCGCTGCGGCTTGGTGTCGCCAGTGTCGAAGGAGTGGGCCACGCTACACGGTCCTCGCAGCAGCCTTGGCCATCGCGACCTCGAAATACTTCACGACCTGCCCCATCAGGAACTTCGAGATCCACAGGTACTGGCGCTGCGGGATGCGCGCGCCGTGTCCCGCCCGGCCGCCTGCCTGATGGATCATGTCGAAGCGCTTCACGCGCGAGCGCACAATCAGTGACTCGGCGGACGCGATCATCTGCAGCGCGGTGGGGAAGCGCCCGAGTAGCTTGGTCGGCCAGCTGCGCCGCTTGCCGCTCCTGCGATCGATGCCGCGGGGCCGCGTCCGGCGCTCGAGCGTGCTCGGAGCGAGGCCGGGCCAATGCTTGTTCGGCGCCTCTTCCTTGCGCCAGTGGTGACGCTGGTCGAAGCGGGCCGGACCGCGCAGATCCGAGAACACCTTGCGGGTCGAGAAGTGCTCGATGCGCTCGAACGCCTTGACGACCTGCTTGATGTTGACCGTCGCATGGACGTCGACCAGGCTCACGCGAACCCCCGAAGGCGCGCGGCACTGACCTTCATCGTCGGGTCGCGCGGCGCGGCCTTGTCGGTGACCTCGGGAGCGGCGGCGAGCTCGGGCTGGACCCCGAGCGAATACAGGCCGGTCGCCACGCCATCGAGCCACTTCCGATCGGTCTCCTCCCGGGTCAGGTCGTCCTCGAGCGGCTGGCCGTTGTACGCGTTGCGGCGCAGCACGCGCGCAGCCCAGGCGGCGGCCTTGAGCCGGACGATATCCGGCACCGCCGCGGCGATCGCGTTGACGCTGATCCGGTGTCCGATGTAGCTCGCCATCTCGGCGGACGCCTCGGTGATGGCGGCGGCGACGGTGGCCGTGTTGACCAATCCTGCGAGCAGGTTGTCCGGATCGCTCAACTGGGCGAGCTTGATGGCTCCGCCCACGGCGATCTGAACATCGGCCTGCGCGCAGTACGCCATGGGCTATTTCTCGCCCCCGCCGCCGAAGTCCGGATCGGGGCCGGCGCCCATGCGCGCCTTGCGGGCGGCGAGCAGACGCGCCGGAGAGCCATCGCCGGTGTCCTTGGCGCCCATGCGCGCATCTCGGAGGACGCGGTGATGTTCGGCCTTGAGCGCCGCGAGCTCCGCGTCCTTGGCGGCGAGTTGCTTGCGCAGATCGGAGGCGTCTGCCTCGGTCGCGCCCTGGGAGGTGACGTTGAGGCCGGTGTCCGCCAGGATGGTCTCGGCCCCGTAGGCGTTGACCCACCAGCCGCCGAGCTCCTTGCCGGCGTCATCCTTGATGCGGCCGACCGGGTGATGCTCGTCGACCACGAGCACGAGCTCCTTGCCCTCGGAGTGGAAGGTGCAGCCGGCCCGCGACCGGCGGGCGATGCCGCGCGCGGTCGTCACGAACAGCCGGGTGCCCGGCTTGGGCTCCTCGATCCCGGCGGCGCGGTTCTCGGCGGCCTGGCGCGCGCGCTCCTTCGCCTCGTTGGCGACCCGCTCCGCCTCGAGCTTGGCGGCGGCCTCCTCCTGGGTCGGGATCTCGAGTTCGATCTTGCTGGCCATGGGTCTCCGTTGTACCGCTTCGCTTGTATGTCGACGAGCCGCTGAAAACACACGCTCGATCTGGATTACGAGCCGGGGCCGCCGACGATTTCCTGCGGCAGGCCGTAGCCCGCGCCGAACTCGGCCTCCATGCCGTAGTAGTTGAGCCCGGTCATGAAGTTCTGGTAGCCCTCCTCCACGCTGAGGAGCCCGGTCGCGCTCTTGCGCTGCAGGAGGACCGCGGTCGAGTTCTGCGGCATCAGGAACCACTCGAGCCCGGTCAGGGTCACGCTGGTACCGAGCACACGGGTCGTGCGCGCCTGGATCCATGGTACCTCGACCGGGACCGCGGTGTCCTTGTCGAGGTTCTGCGGCAGCACGAAGCCGCCGATGCTCGCGGTGTCGAGCTTGAGCACGTTGCGAACCAGGATCCGGTTGGCCGGCCCGTGCACGAGCAGCATCGGGCCCTTGCCGATGTTGACCGGGATCCCGTTCTCGTTCTTCAGGGTCTTGTACAGGTTGACGGCCGTCTGGTAGACGGACGCCGAGAACGCGCCGGTGACCTTGTTCGAATACTGGAACGCCGACACGCCGACGTCCGCCGAGCGGAACACGTGATCGGTGTCGATCAGGTTCTGCCCGTCGTAGGTGGCACCGAGGGCCGTGCCCTGGATGCCCGCGCACAGCATCGTGATCACGAGATCATCGAGCGCGTTCGGGTACGCCTCGGCTAGTCGGTCGATGTGCGGACCGTACAGCCCGAGCTGGTCGTTCATCAGCGTGCCCTTGCCGATCGAGATCGAGACCTCGTGGGGGCGTGTGACGATCGGTGTGCTCTCGGCCGAGATCTGGCTGATCCGCTTGGGACCAACCCACATCGACATCACCGGAAGCGCGTTGAGCCAGATCGAGCGATCGATCAGGTTCGGCGAGTCGATGACCGTGGCGAGCTGCGAGAAGTACGCCGGGTAGGTACCCAGCCGGTTGTGCAGCCGGGTGTTGAAGCCGACGTAGACAACCTCCACCTTCTGCTCGTCAGGGCTAGTACCGCCGATCCGGATCCCAGTGTTGACCGTGGTGTCGGCGAGGCCGGGCACCACCATCCCCATCGGGAGCCGCCACTGGTTGGCGTCGAGCTTGCTGCCGCCGTGCTTGCGATGCATCGGCGTGCGAAACATCGTCTGCGATGGATTCCAGCGGGGCCGGTCCATCACAGACATCAGGTTGCCGAGGTCAGACATCAGGCCGCTCCGATCTTGCTGCCGGTCATGTCGAGCAGGACGCCATCGACGGAATCGACCATCAGGATGAGGCCGGCCACGACATCGTTGGTGGTGACCGAGGCGAGCGACACGGTCTGATTGTCGAGGATCGTGGCCTGCTGACCGATGTTGGCCGCCGTGATGTTGCCATCGTTGCCGAACCAGAACCGGCCGCGCATCACCGGACACACGGTGTGCCCCAGGGCGGTGTCGACCAGCTGGGTCGAGATCCCCATCACCAGTCCGTTCGCGGTGTCGGCGCCGTTGAGCGCGGTGCCGGTGCCCGAGACGACCATGACGATGACTCCCTTGGGGATCTTGGTGGAAGCGGTCAGCGGGATCGCGGAGACGATCCCGTCGTTCCAGCTCTCCTTCGTGTTGCGATCGGAAGTGGTCGCGGTCATCGCGCACCCCCGGCCGAGAGCGGCGCGAGCCCGTACTGGGCGCGCATGTCATCGACCGGCACGCCGGCGTCGTACGCCGCGGTGGCGATCTCGTCGTCGGTCGGGATCGAGCGGAGGCCGGTCTTGACTGGCTCGCCGACGGACTTCGCGATCGGCGGCTGACCGATCGGAACGCGAACGGCCATCTCCGTGAGCTTGGTCGCCAGCTTGTCGCGGCCGGCGGTCTTGCCGTAGTCGCGCAGCAGCGACTCGAGCGCATCCGGCGTGTTCTTGCCCTCGGCATCCTTGCCGTAGGCGAGCTTGCCGACCTTGTAGGCGTCGGCGATCAGGGTGTCCATCGCGGCGGCCTGGCCGGCCGCGGCGAGCGCGGACTGGACGACCAGCTCGGCGGACAGCCGAGCGACCTCGGCCCGCTGCTGGCCGGCATCGAGTTCGGCAGCCGAGGCCCGCTCGCGAAGCGCGGTGACGGCAGTGACCGCCCGATCCTCTTCGGCATCGGTCAGGGCGGTCAGCGCGAGCGCCGCCGCCAGTTTGGGAAAGCCTGCCATCGTGTGCTCCTTGGGGGTGTTTCTGCGAGGGGGTAGGTGTAGCTCTGCGGTCAGCGCGGCGCGGATTTCCTCGACCGAGACGTCCCGAACTGCCGGGATGACCACCGCTGACACCTCTTTGCCTTCGTAGTCACTGAACACGTATTCGACGATCTGGTCCTTGCCGTCAAGCGTGACAGTTTCTCCGGGCCAGCAGAAACAGCTGTCCCTCGAGCGGACGTCGCATTCGTGGACCGAGCACAGGACCTCGCCGAGCGGAAACCAGCCGATCGAAAACTTGCGGAACGTGCCGTCCAGAAACCCGATCACCGCGTCCGGCTTGACAGCGTGCAGAACCTGCTCGAATGCCGCGATGTTGGTGGATTCCTGGACCAATTTACTCGACAGGATGGTCCCCATCGAGGCCTTCATGGAGTAGGTGTTGTGGTCCACCAGGAAGGGCTGACCCTTCCAGCTCGGAGCCCGGTCGGCAAGCTTGTCCGCGGCCAGCCGGAGATAGCGGCGATTCGGTGCCTTGCGCTGGCGCCAGGTCATCGCGGTCACCGAGAGCGTGATGTGCTTGCCGGCGCGAACCGCCTCGATCATCTCGGCCTTGTGCGCCTTGGAGTCGAGATCGCCGCCGTCGAGCGCGAGCGCGGAGGATGGGATCGACAGCAGGCCCTTGTAGTTGTCGATCTGGATGTCGCCCAGGAACGTCCCGATCTCGAAGTCAGATCGACAGGCCCCCGCGCGCAGGTTGGTCTCGTCGTCCTTCATTTGTCCTTCGGTTTCACCCGTGCCGGGTCCTGCGGGGTTGGAGTGGGCGTCGCCTGGAACTTGACCCCCTTGCCGGGGGCCGGCGCGCGCAGCGAGAAGTCCTCCTGGATCTGGGTCTCGTCCAGCTCGACAACCTGGCCGATGATCTCGAGGGTCTGCGCCCACTGCAGGGCATCGCGGCGGATCTTGATCTTGAGCCGGGGCGGGGCCGCGCGGTCGTACCCGTTCCAGGCGACGAACGTGCGCCCGATGTCCCGAACGAACATCTCCTGAACGCACTGCGCGTCGTAGCACTTCATCGTGTACGACCGGGTCTCGTGCACGCTGGCCGCGTTGTACGAGCCCACGCCGGCCACGTCCGTGTTGAGCGTTCCGCCGGTCAGGAGCTTGGCGATCTGTTCTTCACAGAGCTTGATAAGTTGTGGATAGACCGTCGAGGAATCTCCGCCGCGCGCGGTCTCCTTGACGACCAGCTCGGTCAGCGCGGACAGGATCGCGAACCCGTCCTGACCGATCGTGCGGACGGCGTCCTCGAGCGCCGCCTTGGACTTCGGGCCGGCGCCTTCCTCGTAGTAGCCGATCGCCATCGGGATACCGAACATGTCGGCGAAGATCTGCCAACCCTTGACGCCCCAGCGCTTGAACATCGCCCACACCGCGCAGCTCCGCATGAGCCCGGCGGCATAGGGGTTGCGACCCAAGATGTTTTTGTACGTCGAGCACGCCCACAGCCCCGGCTCGAGCGGGAGTAGGTTGTACTGGTTTTCGTCGAGCAGCCAGATCTCGTTCGCGCGCTCGGTGCTCGGGGCGCCAAACCGGCGCTGCGCCGGATTGCAGAATTCGACCGGAACGATCACGGCCTCCTCGTAATCCCACATCATGTTGGTGCACGCGTACCCGTACGGAACCGCCGTGCCCTGATGGGTCAGGAAGCTGCGAAACTGGATCTGATTCTGCAACCGCTCGTTCAGGGCCTCGGCGGCGATCTCGCTGGGCTTGTCGTCCCTGCCCTTGAGCACGACCCAATCGCAGCCCGAGACGCCCTCGATGCGATCGTTGATCTTCGAGCGAAGATCGGGGTCCATCTCGATGATGTCGTGGAATGCGTCCATCTGGCGCAGCGGAGCGCCCCGCTCGGCGGCGCGGTACATAGCGAGCAGGCCCTCGAGCGTCAGATCGAAGGCCGGGTGCGTGTTGTAGGTCTCCAGCATCGTCGACTGCCTGGCGACCTGGGCGCCGCGCGACGTGCGGACCGTGCCGGCAGATGCCGGGAGCGCGCGCCCGTAGGCGTCGAGCAGACCGGACGGCGCCGGCTCCCGGAGGCGGGGGCGCGAGGTCAGCGCCAAGCTCACGGGAGACACGCCATCCAGCTGCGAATCTGGACAGCTACCCGTTCCCGATACCCGGGAACAATCGGGCCTGGATAGACCGCCAGATGCGCCGCGTAGCGCATGAGCTGGCGAACCTTCCTGCGAATGCGACGATGCCGGCTCACAGCCCGTGGTTCCGGCGGTTCCGGCCGCGCGACTGGGGCGGCGGTCGGCCGAAGAACACATCTCCGGCGTCCGGGCGATCCACGCGCTGTGTCACAGGGTCCACATGGCCCGGTTTATCTTCTCGCAGGATTCTTGGGAAGAGGCGAATTAGCGGGTACGAGATGCCGTCGCCAAGGTGCGCCACATCCTGCGAGCGGCTGGGCTTGCCGTTCACCGTCTTCCAGCCATGGATCGCCTTGCAGGACTTCGGCGCGAGGTCTGGATCGGCGAACAGCCGGCGAACGCCGATCTTGCTGCAGATCATCGAGGTAAAGCTGCGCACCCGATCCTGGATCGAGGGGTTCTTGTCCGGGTTGCGCTTGTTCGGCGACACGATCCGCTGCCAGCCAGCGCCGCGGATGATCGAGAACGATCCCTGGCCGGTCCAGTGCGGCGGCGGACTGTCGACGTTGCGACGCCGGCTGTGCTGCCACTGGCCGGAGGCGTCGCACACGATCAGCGTACTCTCGCGGCGCAGCGTGCCGGCTTCGTCGAGGTGATGGCACCATTCCTCCTCGTCGGCGCCGTCCAGGACCATCTCCCATATGATCCAGGAGATCACGGATTCCCGGGTCGGCCGTGTGCCGGGCTTGTCGAAGAACTTGTAGACCGGGCCGCCGATGTAGGGGAGGCGCTGGACGTCGAGCCCGATCAGATGCGAGATCGACTCGCCCTCCTCCTCGAGCTCGAGAAACTCCTCGGTCACATCGACGAGGCCGGTCCGTGCGCACTCGCGCTGCACCCCGCCGGCGGGCCGGCTCGGCCTGGGCTGCGCGATCTCGTTGGCGCTGCGGAGCCAGTTGTAGGCCACCGCATCGGCGGCTGGCATGAACATGCCGAGGACCTCGATCTGAAACGTGCGCTCGTCGACCTCGGCCACCATGGCGCGCAGCGCGCGGCGGTCCACCCGATCGTTGTCCATCGGGTTGAAGTGGTGGTAGACGCTCGCCCGCTTGCCGGCCTCGGTGTCGGACACGAAGTCGGTCACCCACTGCTGATCCTTGGCCTCGACCGGGGGGTTCGCGCAGCAGATGACCAGGCCGCTCTTGTCCGAGATCGCGCCACGCGCGACCACATAGACCCGCTTCGGCATCTTCTGCGCCTCGTTCAGGATCACGAGGTCCGCCTGGCCCTCTTTGATCGCGTCCGGATCAGCGCCGGTGTGCGCGCTCTTGAGTTTGATCTCGCTGCCGTTGATCAGCTCCCACCCGGTGGCCACGGTCTGGCGCTGGATCCACTCGGGCGCGAGGATCCGGATCATTTCCCGGCGGATCTCGTCGGGCTTGGTGTCGTCCCGGCCACGTGAGGGCGAGACGATCCACACGATCGCGTTGGGAAACTGGACCGCGTACGCTGCGGCAGCCGCCATCGCCCAGAAGGTCTTTCCCGCGCGCCGCCCGCCGGCGCAGATCGCCGAATAGACCTCGCTCGGGTCGTTCGAGATCTCGTCGTTCTCGAACTCAGAGTCGGGGGGCGGATCGTCTCGGCGGCCGGCGTGAACCGCGAGCCAGCCGGCGAACCACTTCGTGGCCTTGACCTGTCCGGGATGTAGATCTACGTCGACGCCGGATTGACAGATATCGACGTCTCCCTCCCAATCGCCAAGCCGCCGGTTCCATCGACCGCCACATGACAGCAGGACCTCGCCGTTGAACTTGAAGTCCAGGCACATGTCGACCAGGTTCGCGCTGTCGTCGCCCTGGCGGCGCCGGCGCTCGATCGCCCGGGTCTCAGCTGCCCTGGGCATCGCGCCGGAATGGGATCACCTTCGCCCCGCTCACCGACCGCTTCTGTAGCCGTGCCGCCGCCTTGGCGCGCTTGCGGCCGGCCGTGTCCACCGCGTCCCGTGAGATCTGCTGCGCGAGGTCGTACTTCGCCGCCTCCGGGTAGTGGCGCGCCGCGGCGAGCGTGAGCGCGCCGAACCGTTTCATCCGGGTCTCGCTCGACAGGTTCTCGTCCTTGAGGACCAGCCAGGCCATGGTCGAGAGCGCCTGGTAGTGCCATTTCTGGATCGCTGCCGCGTCTGCCGGGGGCGCGCCGAGCGCGAGGAGCTCCGGCGCGGGAGGCTCCGGCGTCTCCCCGAATCGGCCGACCTCGAACGCGGGCACATCCTCGGGGCCGCCGCCGAATCCGGCATCCTCCGGCGCGCGGCGTGGCCGCCGGCCGGGTGGTCTACCCGTTCGACTTCGGGGCATCCGGTGATTCTGATGGATCTTCGCACCACTCCGCAAGTCCCTCGGCGAAGGCCACCGCCCGCTTGAGCAGCGTGAAGTTCCTAGGATCGGCCGCCAGGAGCTTGTCGACGACCTGGCGCAGGCGCTTGAGGTCGCGCGGCTCGAGCTTGCCGACCAGGAAGGCGAGGCGCGTCCTGTGCTCGTACAGCTCGCGGCCGGGGCGCGTTTTCTCATCGGCAGCGGCGATCGCGGCGGTCTGCACTGGGGTCATGCGAGGAACGTCTTCTTGGCGGCCGTGCGAAGCGCCACGGCAATTTCCCGAAGGATGATCGAGATCACCAGGCAATGCGATTCGTGGGAGCCCGGGGCCTCGTCGGGCTGCGCCTCGGCCTTCTCCGTCCACCGATCGGAGGCCAGCTCGAGCTCGATGCCCAGCACGCGCACGAACGAAATCAGCGGCGTCATAGCCCGTGGTTCCTCGGCGTCCTGCCGTGCTTGCGGGTGTACTCGCGCTGCTCGGCGAGCAGGCGCTCCTTCTTCGCGCGCTCCTGATAGTCCTGACAGCGCTCCGCGTGGACCCGGCGCGCGAACGACTTCGAGGTGTTCATCTGGATGCTCGACTGGTCCGATGCCGGCGACGGGCCTGTCTGTCGGGCCGTGATCACCGTGATCAGCTCCGGATCGGTCGCGACCAGCTCGCCGCGGACCGTGGCCATCACCACGGTCATGTTGCAGTCCTTGCATACGCTCTTGGCCATCGGACCTCCAATTTGGAAGCATACCGCGCTATGACGGCTTCCCGAATCCGGTTTCTTCGTCGTCATCGTCATCGCCTCCCCCGAATAGCTCCTGTTGGAGCTCCTCTGCGGTTGCGGTGCGGCGACCAACCACATCGTTGGTGTCGAGTCGGATCGAGACCACCTCGTTGGATGGCGTGATGTGGTCCTGGATGAGGATCTGTACGTGCCGCTTCCTCGTAGACGCCTGCCCGCGAGCCTCGACCTCGGCATCCCGGAGGTTCTTCTCGCGGACCTTGAAATCGGTCTTCACGCCGGCCAGTTCGATCTTTAGCTTGTCCTGCTGATCGCGCAGATCGCACGCCTTGGCGCGTTGCTCCTCGACCTGGGATTCGGTCAGGACGACCACGATGGTCTCGACGCGGGGCTCTCCGATTTTTCGGAGTCGCTCGGTCACGACTTCTCCAACTGGGATTGTAGTCTACTTTCCAGTTTCATGACCTCTCCGGCCTGATCGATTCCGAGCTGTATCTCTGCCTCGCAGTCGACGTTGTACATAACCAGCTTCGCGAATGCCACACCGTCGGCGTCTTCCTCGACGGTGACGCGGCTTACGTTGAGAAGCTTCACGGGCTGCCCGTCGCCGATCTGGATGAACACCTCAGAGCGTTCGGGATATGGCCTGATTTTCACAATGAGACGCTCCGATCCTACAATGGTCACATCAGTCCTCCGGCGATAGTTCGCTGCACGGGGTCGTTTAGATCTTCGGCGCGCTCGCCGGCGTGATCGTCATGATCAGCGATCCTGCGCGAAACATCCACGCTCGCCACGCCGACGCACGACGGATAGGGCACCGGATTGGGGTTCTCGCGCTCGGTGAACTCGTCGAGCAGAAGTAAGAAAGTGGTCAGCGGGCGGACCTTCTTTTTCCGCCGCGGCATGTGCCACGCGATCTTCGCGCGCTCGCCGTTGCCCAAGGTGACGATCTCGCCCGGATCCCGGTCGGCGAGGATGATCACGCAGTCGTAGAGCGGGGCGCCGGGCGCCCACGATCGGCCGATGCCATCGCACAGCGAGCAGCGCAGCCACGAGACATCGACGGGCGGCGGATGGATGATGCCGGCGCCGCGGCACGTCGGGCAGGTGACGAGGACCGAGATCATCGGCGCCCCAGCGGGGGAATGTACACGAACGGCTTCCAGATCAAGCTATTCGCGGCGAGTGCACGCATCGCATCCGCGATCGGGACTAGCGTCTCGAGACGATCGCGGGCCGCAGCGCTTCGCTTGAGCTGTTCATCCCAGAGCGCGCACGGCGCGCAGATCACCGTGGGGCATTCGTGCTTCACTGGTCCGCATATGTGACACTGGGAACTCATGCGGCTCTATTGGCTTTCTTCTTTTTCTTGTAGGCCGCGTCTGCGCGATCCCGATCGGCCTTGAGGTGCTTGGGGCAGCTGGTTCGGTATCGCATCTCGATCGGATCGAACTCGCAGATCTCCGAGCACTGCCTACAGGTCGGCGGATGAGTCATGCGCTTCGCGGCGCGGAACGCTGCCATGCGAGCACGGTGCATGGCGCGCCATGCCGGGGTCCCCGGCTTCGGAGCACCAAGCTGGCGCGGACTCACGGTGGACCCACGTCGCAGATATCGAACTGCTGGAATGCGATCCGAAGGAGCTCCGATCTGGACATCCCGGTGTGGCCGAGCTCTTTCAGGGCGGAAACCGTATCGTCGATTCGTTCTAGTACGTCGACGTACATAGAGACACCGATACACCGATACGGCCGAGTGTTGCTTCTGGGATCGGGAGCGCACAGCCCCAGCCTGCGCGGATTTCTGGAATCACGGAATACCTTGGCCGCTCGGCGAATCATGGAGATCGCCTCCTCGTTGGGAGGCCCCACGCTGGAGATACGCTGAGTGACGACCCCCGGGGTCACGATCGCGGTACATCTGGCCTCGAAGATCACGCCGCCAGCTTTCCGTGCGTTCCCTGCCAGGTTACCGCGACGGCGAGCGCAGACCACACGTCATCGGAGATCCCGTAGAGCGGACCTGGCGCGTTCTTGACCCCATCGGTCTTTCCGGTTTTCTTGCCGATCGCCTTGGCCTTGCCGCCGTAGCGGTCGATCAGCGCCTGCCGGATGTTGCCGTCCTTCGCGGTGTTGTTCCCACAAAGGAACATCTTGACCTCGCGCCGGTAGACCAGCGTGTACGGTCCGCCCCATGCCTGTATGAAGCGGCCGATCCAGACGCAGGTGTCGAACACCTCGGCGCCGACCGGCATGCCGTAGGAGGCGATCATCTCGATCGCGAGGTGATCCCATCCTCCTGGTCTGCCATGGGCGCCGGCGGACTTCAATTCTTCCAGCAATGCGCTATTCGACTGCTTGCTGAATTCGATTGGCCGATGTGGCGGAAGCGGAGAAATCCACACCGAAGCGCTCTGTTCGCTTCCCGGATCTACGGCGACCAGGTTCATTTCGTCTCCGCAGCGCGCCAGGCTTCGACGATACGAGAGAGCGCCTCGAACAGGATCGGCGTCCCGATCTGGTTTCTGCGCAGGGACAAAAACGCCGTTAGAATAGAGATCTCGGCGGAAATAGCCGAGCGAACGGATTCGCCGCGCTGCGCGAGTACCTGGAGGCGGAATAGCTCGTCGCCTACCCATTCCGGATCGGAAGATCTGGCAACGATCCTGGCCTCGGCGAGCGTCTTGCCTTCGTCATCCATCGATCACCGGAATAGCAGAGTCCTCCGGTGACGCACAAGGGCTTTCCGTGTCCAGGTGGATCTTGCCGACGAGCATTCGCAGCCGGCGCAGCCACGCGCGCGGCACCGCGACCGTATCGGGGGCCGCGAACTCGATCGCGCGCTCCGAGGTCGTCAGCCGGCCGGAGCATCCCCGGTCGCGGCAGCGGCGCCGGCGGCGGATCTCGTCCCGGCGCGGGTCGGTGTCGATCACGCCCATCGGTCCGTGGCAGACCGGGCAGAGAAAGCCATCCCCGGAGCTCACTTGGCCGCTCCGCCTTCCGCCGGCTTGTCGCGCGCGGCCTCGAGCTTGTCTTGCAAGACCGCCAGGCCGGCGATCGTCGATGCGGACGTCGAGTATGGCGGCAGTCCGAGGTTATCGAGCGCCAGACAGATCTCACAGAGCGGACCAGCGCGCGTGACGCCGTCGAGCTCGAGCTGGCAGTGACACAGGGTGTCCGGATCGGGCGCGACCCAGAACATCAGGCCGAGGACCTCGGCGAGCGAGATCATCAGGCGATCGTGGTGTTTGGACTTACTGCGCTGCGAGTTCCGACGAGCGAACTCCTTGCGTCGCTTCTCTCCGTGCTTGGACAGAGGAAGCTTGCGCCACGCGGCCAGGAACTTCTCCCGGTCGGGTCCGGTGAGGCCGTAGAAGGTCGCCAGCTTTTTGGCGCCTGGCTCTCCTACGACCATGTACCTGGAAGACTCGATGTTTCCATAGGTTGAAGTGGCAACGCCGATCGATTCGGCGACCTCGCGCTGCTTGAAGTACCGACGCCTTGGGTCACTCCCGAATCCATCATTGCGTCGCAACTCTCGGCACATTATGGAGAACTCTGGTTTTGGTGGGGTATTCACGATGTCGATCATATATCATTGTGTCTGGGCTTGTAAATCGACAAAAATGAAAGTTTAGGTATAAGCCTATCCTACTCATCTATAATGGTGGAATTATTTTGATTACCCTAGCGCCAGTTATGGATCCTGGTTGGCTGGCGTATAACGTATACACCCTGTCTGGCAGATAAGTCTCCTTCTTCCCGCGACTCCTAAGAGGAGCGGGAGAAGAAGGAAGGGAGAAAAGTGTACAGTATAAGGCAGCCAAGTGTCCGACCGGGGATCTGAATCGTAATGAGATCGTTACAAATGACCATATGTGACCATACGGACATTAGGATCATACCTAGGCATTGGTCTGACCACTTTGGGCGAGAGGTAGCATCGGCTGTCCTAGCCCACCCCCCTGTATTTAATACAGTACTGGGCCTCATAGCGCCATTCATACACTACCTAAGTACCTAGTATCATAGGCCGATGATTGGTCTGACCACATGCCCTAAGTGTCGCACCCCCATGTCGAGCTCGACCCGACCGATGCCTCCTGGCATGCCCGAATAGGCCCTCCGCCTGCCCTAGAACTGCGTTCACTGCCATGACTCGCATGCTCGGCTAGCCAGGCGCTCCACGCAAGCCATCGCGATCCTACGCATCATGGTGTGCCCATGTAGGGCATAGGGATCCTGCGCGCGCTTCTCTCTCGCAAGATCTTGAAATTCTTCAAGTGCGCCATCTTGTCGCGATCGAGCTCGAGAATCGTGGCGATTCGCGACGGTCGCGCGATCGGCCTACTGCGGCTAATCGCACTCTTATACAGTACCGCAATGCCGCACAGTAGAAACTGCACGATCGCGCGAGGGTTGGCCCGGATCTTGGATTTCTCGGAATCACCGGAGAAACTCGATGCCCACCAACACGAACCCGACCAGCCGCTTCGCGACCCTCTCTGCCTCGCAGGTCCTCATCGAGCAGGACCGCCTGCTCGAGTCCTGGACCGCCCGTGACCAGGCCGATGACGCCGCCCGCAGGGATGCGCTTCTCGCCAAGCTCGCCTCGCTCTAACCGCCCGACGAAAGGGACCCAGCCACCATGAGCTATTTTGGACAAAACGACGACGAAGGCGACGACTGCTCGCTCGGGGCTCCTCCACCTCCGATCCCAGGTCTGATCATCGATATCTTGTACGAGGCTCGCCGTGCGTTCGAGCGAAGTCCGACGGTGGATAGCGTCACCCTATGGGTAACCCCACACCCGGTACGTGGTCACATCGTCTCATCAGAGACCCAGATCGGGGTCTCTGTCACCGTCAGCAGTGAATCTCGATACGCACCACATCTGCTGGATGTGGCGTCGCTGGCTGATCAGTTGAAACGGCATAATTATAACTATGCCGTTGCGGAGTAGTCGCCGATCCGACCCGGGTGCTGTCCCGCCGAGACACCGCCGTCCTCAAGGGCCCGCCGACCGCAGCCCTCGCATCGATCGCGCTCATGGTGGCCATGTGCCTCCTGTGCGCCGCCTGTACTGGCCTCCTCCACCTGTAGACCGACACCTCACCAATTCCGACTCCACGAAAGGACCACGACCATGCCCACATTCGACCGCCACACCCACGCATTGCTCGCCGGTATCGCCATCGACCTGACCGGCTGTCCGACCACGCGTCCGACCCACGTGAGCCATCCCGCCATCGACTACGTGTGCGAGACCATGCACGCGGCCGACCGCGGTGACCTCGTACACTACGCCGGCGCCTGCTATCGGGATGAGGTGGCGTGGCAGATGGTTCGCGTGTGGTTAGCGGGGCTCTGGGATGCACCCGAGTCCGAGCTCAAGAGCAAGGCGCTCAAGCTCGCAGGCTGGTAGCTCGCAGGGCCGCTGTGCCCGTCGACGCCGCGAGATCGCTCGCGATGCCGCCGGACCCAACTACCCGCCTTCCCACTTGACCAATCACCGGAGAAACCCCATCATGCGCACGATGCTCGCCCTCGCCCTCGCCCTGTCCCTCGCCACCCTGACCGCGGTCGCGGATGCCGCGCCGCGCAAGCACCGCGCACCTCGCCACGATTCGCAGTGGATGCGCGAATGCATCGACGAGCGCACGGGTCCCGTCGACGGCGTGAGCAAGACCGAGGCGCGCAAGATCTGCAAGGCCGAGCAGCCCGACGACGAGGTAGGCGCCGCCCGGACGCAGCTGGCGATCGCCCGGAGCAACGCCAAGGTCGCCAAGGCCAAGGCCCGGGTCGCCAAGGCCATCGAAGCCTGCGAGCAGGCCGTGGTCGACCGCTGCGTCGCGACCGCGCCGGACGATGGCTCGGTGTCCTGCGAGGACACCACGCTGCGCGCCGAGTTCAACCTGGTGTGTCTCGCCGCGGAGGGCAAGTAGCCATGGCCGATAAGACATCACCGGGATCGGTCAAGCTTCACACGCTTTACCGCACCGGAAAATACCTGGCCTCGGTCGCGGTCATCAAGCGCCATCGTAAAACTCGAGGTGGCCGCTTCCCCATCCCCAGGCGCATCCAACTCACCGAGATCCACGACGGAGTGGCCGAGTCGGCGCATTGGTTTGACACCGAGCCCGAGGCGCTGCACTTTGCGCGCCAACTTGGCTACACCCGAGAGACGGAGGGCAAGTAGCCATGGCGCGCTGTAACTGCGAGAGCCTTGACTGCCGAGATCACCGCGCCTCTGCATGTCAGCGTCCTGGAATCCCAACCAAACGTCTACTGTACGTCGGTGCCGTCTGCTGGGAGTGCTGGCACACCGTTCCTCCGCAATACCGCAGCACCACGGAGCACAAATAGCCCCACTACCACTCACGCCGGGGCACGGCCGACTCCCCACATCGTCACTCAAATCCCATACTCACAGACGCAAGTCAGATTGGATATCGCATGTCAGACCTCAGCATCCCCCGTGAAGCGGCCGACTGGGCTCATGCCTGGATCGCGGAGGCCGAGCTCGGTGACCTCGCCGCGGTGCGCAGGAGCCGAACCACAGTGCTCCGCCGCATCACCGAGTCCATCGCGCACCTCGAGCGTACGCAGCCCACCCGGTGCGCAGCCAGCATCCTGGTGCTGCGGCAGATCCTCCACGCTGCACAGGACAAGTAGCCATGCAGACCGAAGAGGAACGCGACCTCGAACGCATCATGGACTCGCTGGGCATGGCCGAATTACTCGCCGCCATCGCCCGCATCGCCACCGAGAAGCAAGATCACGTCGCATCGAACTGGCAAGATAGGGCACTGGCCAAACGGTGGGGTGCAATCGCCGCACAGCTCGAGAAGCTAGCTCGGAATGTCGACGACCCGTACGCCTGACCGCCAGGGCGATTTCGCCCGTCGAGGCCTCGAAAATATCGAGGTCTGGCCGGACTGAATCTCTGCAACCGGAAACGAAAGGACATCTCACCATGGACCCGAACGCCTGCCTCAAGCGAATCGACGACGCCAAGCGCCCTGACAGCAGGGAGTGTCGCGAGGCCATTGCGGACCTGGAACGGTGGATTGCTGGCGGAGGGTTCGCGCCTAACTGGCAGTTCTTCCCTCGGGGCACGCGGCGCTTTTCTCGAAAGGCCGGGTGAGCCATGTCCGCCATGCCACCAAACGACGACAACGTGGCCGTCCACCAAATCACGTACCTCGACCCTGCTCGGGTCACCGCCAAGCGCCAGACTGAGCCACCGCCGAACCGCTCGCGCACGGGCTACGGCTCCAAGATCCCGTCCTCGTGGCTGCTACAGCTCGACGGCAAGCACTGGAATCGGGTGTACGTTATCTGCTACAGCAACGCGGGATCGGCCTACGTGTTGTCACGCGGAGTGCGCCTGTTCCTGGGTGGCTACGACCCGGCACTGGTGTAGCTGCGGCACGATGGGCGCCGATCCCCCGCGGTCGGCCTTCACCGAGTTTCGTCTACCAAAACCAGTACACCCGACGACAAGTCAGATTGGAGATTGCCATGAACCACGCCGAACTCACCTGGATCCCGGTTGTCCACCTCGACCCCAACGCCGATCCCGAGCTTACCCCGCTGCAGCAGACTCACCGGATGGCGCTCGAGACCGCGCGCACCATGCATGCAACCCCGCTCGAGCTCGACATGGCGCCCTCCGATGCCACCATGGCGCTCCATCGGGCGCTGCGCTGCTACAGCAAGGCGGCGAGCCGGCCGCGCAAGGCGGCATGTTGGAGCTTCGTGGCCTGCGAGCTATGGAACGCGCGCCAGGATGCGGTGAGGGCCGGCGTGCTCGACCGGGAATCCGATAGCTACGCGTTCATCTCGGACTGCTACACCGATGCCCAGCTGCGCAGCGAGCAGGGGCATGCGCTCGAGATCGCCGGACACGCGGACGTGAGGGTGTAGCCATGAAGCTATCCGCCAATCAGCTCGCCCTGCTCTGTATCATCGACGAGTCCACCGTGTGGGACAATGGGGAGGTCAGGCGCTACTGGATTCCCAGAGAGCGCACGGAGAGATACACCGACTTGGCAGGAAATCCCTCGGAGTTCTACGTATTCGGCGCTGGCGTGGTCCAGAGCATCAAGGCGCTCGATGCCAAGGGACTGACGGCGCGATACAGAAGCCCGGGATA
>OBJR01000002.1_pt1 | contig 69463 bp, 107 predicted proteins | sample 1519711 | NCBI WGS metagenome assembly OBJR01 (sample SAMEA3235155, study PRJEB22506) | soil metagenome | biome: Forest; feature: Temperate coniferous forest; material: soil | place: Canada | collected 2011-06-18 | depth 0.2 m | reverse complement strand
GGGCTGCTCACCCAGACAGCGGTCAGCCCTACCCAGATCGTGGTAGCTGGCAATGCCTTTGATGCCGTCGAGGTTACCGCCACCAACTATCTGATCTACTGCAAAACCAATGCGAACCCCCAACCCCAGTGCTCACTCACGGTTCGCAGGCGTGTGATCGCCTCAGTACGGGCCGGGCGTGGTGCCAGAGACGAGCTTGAACCCTATGTGGTATCCGGCAGTGCTGGACCTATCGTGCTCTATAACGCCCTGCTGAAGGCCATCAAAGCCGTCAAGGGCAACACCCCAGTTCTAGGAGCTACGTGATGATTGGTATAGCCGTACAGGTCCTGAGCCTGATTGAGACCTATCTGCTGCCGCTGGTGCTGTCCGGTGGCAATGCAGCCCTCGTCACCTCGATCATCCAGACGTTGACCAAGATGCTGCCGCTGATCGTCACCGAGATTGGCGATCTCTATGACCCAGTGAAGAACATCATCCAGGTCCTGAGCAGTGCTCCCGGCACCACGGCGGATCAGCTTGCCAGCCTGAAGACGCTGGATACCAAGGCTGACGCAGCGTTCGAGGCCATTGCGGCCGAGACCGACGCTGAAGCTGGCTGAAGCCATAACGTGCTCCGGTGGAACATCTAACTGAAATAGCGCAGTTCATCACTGCCATCACCGTAGTCTTTAATAGCTGGCAGACATGGCGCAATAGTCAACGCGCCAAGCGGATCGAGGAAAACGTCCAGACCATCGAGAAAGCGACCAATTCGATGAAGGATGCCCTGGTCGAGGCGACTGCCAAAGCTTCACTGGCGGAAGGCCATGCCGAAGGCTTGCAGCAGGGACGTGCCGAGGAGCGGAAGTGAATTGGAAGTTGGAATGCCATTCGATTCCACCATTAGACTAGGGGATATCCTTACCCTGCTAGCCTTTCTGGTGAGCGGGCTAGGATTTGTATGGGCCATGCGGGGCGAGCTGCGAATGATGGCAAAGGACGTACAAAGGCAGGGCGACAGGATCGAAAAGCTGGAGGCGGTGATTACGCTACAGGCTGTCCAAGACCAGCGGATCATCAACCTTGAGGCGCGCATTGAAGAACTGCGCCATGGCCGTGGCTTTGTGCAGCGCGATATAGACGGGTTGTGGGGGGTAGCCGGAAAGGCTAAAGATACTCCCTGACATATGACAGGGGGACTGCCATGTTGCGCATCACCGCAGCCATCGCTCTACTTGTGTGCCTGATCTCGACCGATGCTGAAGCAAGGCGCTACAGGCACCACACAGCAGTCTTTTCTTTCTCCGGTACTTTCCTTAGCCATCCAGCGGGATGCCCCTCACGGGCCTTCTGTGGCTGCGGGGCTGCGGTCGAGGTGTTTGGGCGTCCAGTCCGAGACCTGTGGCTGGCAGCCAACTGGCTTCGATTCCCACGGACATCGCCAGCCCCCGGCATGGTAGCTGCCCGCCGGGGTCATGTCTTCGTCCTGAAGCATGAGGTTTCCCCCGGCATCTGGATGGTGGCTGATTACAACAGCGGAGGCCACCGGTCGCGTTTGCATGCAAGGCCGCTAGGTGGGTACCGGATCGTAAATCCCCACGCATAGGACCGCGCCTCCCATAAGAAACTGCATTGTTAATCCTATATGGACCATTCCCTGCGCTTCTGGATGAACATGACTTCGCTGGGGCGCAGGACCTGTCCCTTCTCCACCCCCATCACCACAATCTCCTCCACCGGAGGAAGCGGAGAGAGGGTGGAGAGGCTCCAGCCGAAGAAACAGGCCGCGCTCAGGACAAATATCGATGCAAGCACTGCTTTCATTCCACCCTCCAGCATCGGTATGGTGCGGGCATCCCTGGTGTTTTGCGAACCGAGAATTTTAATCCATTCCTCTTCCCGTAATACGAAGATGCGGCGCGGACCAGCGGCACATCGGCAAAGGTCTGAACGGCGAAGCTATGGCCAATTTCCATGGAGCCGAATGGCCATTTGTTATGCCACCGATGGGTCGGGCCGGGGAACGGCACATTTTTGTCAATGGTGATGGTGTCCTGCGCGTGGGATTTCTTCGCCATAGCGTCAACCTTTCAAATAGATGTTAATTTTACAAAGCAAACGTCAGCCAAAGTCCCATGATGGCTACGACAGCAGCGGCCAGAAGCATCATCAATTCGGTGTCACTCATAACCGCGCTGCCGTTCTGTCGTTGGCCTGCTCTGACTGCCATTCCGCAAACCTTGCACGGAGGTATTCATGGTAGAACTTGGCATCGTCGGAGACTTTCCGCGCCGTAACGATCCTGGTGACGTGATCGACCCATTCATCGGACGCCTTGACCTTCATCTCGGCCCTGTTGACCGGCATCTCTCCAAGGGCCGCCATCATCCGGGATAAGACCGAGGATTTCAAATCCTCAAGCAGGCTGGCCGCAGCATTCTTGTCGCTGTAGTCCAGCCCGGCTTCGTAGGCTTGCTCTGATAGGGGGCGGTTATCCATGTGACACCATGTCAGTAAGGTATGCCATCACCCTGCATATCATCCTTGGGCTTCTCTCCAGCCCCGAACGTGTCATCCCATACCAGCCGGAAGATGTTGACCAGATTGGTCAAATGCTCGGTGTTGAGATCGACGTGGCCCCCGCTGATAGCGGCGTTCAGTCCACCGCAGACGAAGATACGCTCTGCGGTAGCGTCGTCGGCCTTGCCATATTTGCCATAGCTGCTCCCAGCACCATTTGCTGCGGCTGGCGCAGCCTCGACGAGGTGCTTGGCGCTGGTGATGGTGTTGTAGGTCTGGCCATTGAACTGGCGGGAGGTAAATTCGATGTCATAGGTCTGCTCAGGCTGAAACTGGTTCAGCATGTCCGGCTTGACGCCATAGAATTCTCCGGTCTTGACCCTGATCGAACCATTGGTCTTGCCGGGTTTGGGCGGGTTGACGAAAGAACATTGGATGCGCGTGGTCATCAGTGATTATCCTCTGGTGTGAATTCGTTGGTGTCAGGGTCGATCTCGCCCATCTTGCGGACCTTGCCTCCGGTGACCTTCTCCATGGCTTCATCGAGACTCTTGTACTGGCCGGACTGGACGCCATGGAAGGCCTGATGGAACGAGGCATTGACCGACCGGATCATCTCGGCAAGCTTGGGGTCGCTGGCCATCTGGCCCTGTACCTCGGGCGAGAACATGATGGTTAGCTCGGCATCCTTGTCGATGGGATCGTCAGACATTAGAGCTTCCTTTCAGCGGCCAAGGCTTTATGCACCCTCAAAAGTGCCTCTACGGCCTCGCCCAAATATTTGTTGCGCTCATCTTCCTCAAACAATCCGTCGCCCTTTGGCTGGGCTTCGTAGACCATCTCTCCTCCACAATCCGGATATTCGGCAGAGAAGTTACCGTGGCGTAGTCGCAGGTATCCGATCTGCGTCTCCCCCTTGTAAACGTCATATTGTTCTGGGCAGGCAAAGCTGGTCATTATCAGGGAACAGCCGTGAATTACATGGTCAGAGTTCATTCACAGCTTCCTTTCGTAGGTTTCGGTTAGACCGTTATCAGATATGCTGCCAAAGTTTTCTTTGTCTAATCAGACTAACCAGCTGTCTGCTAACACCAAATTTTATAGCCATCAAAGAACCAGATACTTTTGAGTCCCTGATCTCAATCACGTCGCTCTCAGTTAGGCGAGACGCATGATTTTTTGACCCTCGATTGCGCCGCGCCCGACCCTTCTTGTACATGTCATCCATATTGTCCTGATGAGTGCCAAGAAACAGATGATCTGGGTTAACGCATGGCGGGTTATCGCATTTATGGCAGACATGCATTCCATCAGGTACAATCTTGTCGTTTTTAAGCATCCATGACAATCTGTGCGCGTAGACGGCTCCCATATTTGAATTAACGCTCATCAAACCATATCCGTAGATACTGACGGCTCCAGACCAAATCCAGCAGTCTGAGTTCTTGTCTCTAATCCACTTTCTGTCAAAGCGATCTTTTACTGCTAGAAATAACGCCTTTTGGAAGCTCTCCATATTCTATCCTAAAATTCCTTGCGGCAGTAAGAATAGCGTTGCGAATATGGTCTGTCAAGCCCACCGCGTCAATGGCTTGACGCCAGTCCTCCACTTCAAGCACTTCCACATTACGGATCGACAGCGACTTACCGAACCCTCCAGCCAGCCTGACCTTATCGGCGTCTCGCTCTGCCCGGGCCGCTTCCCGCTCCGTGGCCTTGGCGGTGCTGAAGGCATCATCGGCGGCGGCGGTCACCGTGGCTATATCGATCCCCACCTCGCCCACAGCGGCATTCTCGGCAGCCTCCCGCTCCAACCGCTCTGCCTCCAGCGCTGCCTCCCGCGCGGCATCGGCAGCAGCCCGCTTCTCATCGGCTACCCTGCGGCGCTTGGCTTCCTCTACCAGTAGATAGGCGTGGACGCGCTGCTTCAGCGCCAACACGATCTTGTCGAAGGCCCCGGGCTTCTTGGGATCGATGTTATGGGCTGCTTTATAGATGCTGTTGATCTTCGCTACTTCGTCATTGAGTGGCCGCACCTTGCCGTCACGCTCTCGCTCGACATCCTCCAGCGCTGCCTTGGCACGATCCAGCAGCAGCTTGGCCTGACGGGAGTCTTCTTCGGTCTGGACAACGGGGCACCCAGACATCCATCCGGAGAGCTCACCGATGACTTCCTTGGCGTAATCGATGGGGGATGGCGGGCTATTGTGGTTAGGCCCGGGGCTTCCATCCATCTCACTAGCGTAGTGCCCCATCATGCCTTCTCCACCGGTTTTTCCTGAAGCTGTTTATGGGCCTGCTCCAGCGCTATCTTGGCTCTGGTAATATGGCTGATAGCGTCCAACAGCGCATCGTCAGCGGCCACCTTGAAATCAGGCCGGGTGACAATGGCTTCGATATCGGTCTTGGCCCATTGCGACCTTACTTCGATGGTGTAGCAGTAATCCATGACATTACGCAGCATGCGCGCCGTCTCCATTGTCAGCGTCGGACCACGCTGCCGTCCAGTTTTTTCTTCCATGGGCTTGACCTTGCTCCGGGAAATCTTGAGGGCTTTTTAATCCCCAAGAAATTCTTACGCTTGCGGGCTACCTTGGCTTTCTCAGCTACGTCTGCGGCGGATTTTTGTTGATGTGGCTCAGTCAGAGCAGGAGCCAAATTAGACTCCCGATGTTCGCCGCCATTGATAAGAGCAATGATATGGTCACAGTCCCAAGGTTCGCCCGGACGTATTCGTCGCCCGCTAATATGACACGTACCATTGTGACGGCTGAATACCCTAAGGCGAATCCGAGGAGGCACTTTAGCATCTGGTGTCTTTCCTCTCCACTCTTCCACGGAACGAGCCATTATATATTGTCGCTTCCGTGCCCGCCGCAAACTAGAACCCTCATTGCGATCCCTCCGGTGGTGTAGTTCGCGGACATTCTGAAGGGACCGCCGGAGCGGTGTCTGAGAAGTTTTCAAGATCAGAAACAAGGACGCGCGCGACGTAGCCGCTGGCGTTTTTCAGAACTGGCGTAATGCCAACGTCGCCAAATCGACTTGCCATGACGACGCGCACGGTCTGGCCTGGCTTCATGGGCATAGGCTGCATCACTGGGCCTTTATGGTCCCAATAGCCCAGATAGGCTCGGCCCAGTTTATCGGCCTTGAGAGTGGCGAATAAGCGCGGCTCGTCAGCCTCCGACAGTTCTTTGTCGATCGCAGGCCGCCGATTGTATTCGAGATAGGTGCGCAGGCAGGCGGGCTGGCCTTCGTCCTCGATCAGGTCGTCGCAATGTACGCTCATGGCTCCCCCGGAGTAGTTCGCTTACTGCCATAGCGGCGGGGCGCGTATTCGTCAACGTCCCTCATAATGGCGGCCGTGATCTCAATATTAGTGCAGCCCATCGTAATGCTGGCGACGTTCGCGCTGATATTGTTGCCGAGTTCTTCGCGGGTCATGCTGCGTTCCACTTCCAATGATTCCGGCCGTAGACAACCCACAACGCCAAGTTCATGGGCAGCAAGCCCCATGCGCCAACTGTGTAAATCCAGATTAGCCAAAGCAACTGATTGCCGAGCCCGACAAGCCATGCCTGCGGGTGCTTATTGCCCGCCAGTAGCGTCATCCAAATCGTGATGACGGAAAGAAGCCATGGGAGATAGGTTTCGATCATTTGCCGCTCCCTGGTGGTGAGGACATAACATTGCTGATGTTGTTGATCGTGACGGAAGAGGCCCTAGTGTTCCAGCATTTGGCCGCGTCATCTTCTGTGCGCTGTTCGTGAAGCTCGACGCCGCAGGAACAGGCGACCCACGCGCTGATGATCTCGCCCGGTTCATCATCTTCCAAAACGGACATCGCGGCCTTGGCTCCGCAGAACGGGCACGGCAAAAGGTCAGTCATGGGCGATCTCCTGTGGAGACGGCGCTGGCGCGGTGAGTTTCAGAATGGCATCGGCTACGCCATAAAAGCGAAGGGCTTGCTTATAGTCGGGGCTGTCGTGAAATTCGCCCTTCGCAAAGCATTCCATGTGGTTGCATGCGGAATTCCAGTCGTACCCGGACAGCTTCCAGTAGATAATCCGAGCGATGGAATCCCTAGTGATCACATCCTTATTGCAGAATTCGTAGCTCATGGGGTCTCTCCATTCGGGCGCGAGAGCGGGGAGCCCTCTGCGTCGCAAACGAACCATCCAGCACCCCCGCACGCTGAACACGTCGTTTGCTCCACGTCCGGATGGCTAACGCCGCAGCGGTGCTCGTACACGTAGATCGTCTTGAGAATGTAACCGGCGCCGTCGCATTCCTCGCAGTCGGCCATGAACTCCGGCGTGTAATCTTCGCCGGTCAAATGACCCAGCTTCTCGGCGTCCAGCATGATGAGCGCCCGCTGCGTTTCTTTATCCATGGCTTGGCTCCCGTTTGTTTAGTTTGTGCTAACTTATAAACTTTCATGATCCACGGTCTGCGAAGGGGATGCGGGGCATTAGCGCCCCGCTGCCCGCAGTTTACTTCTGTCCCACGGTCGCCACCTTCAGCGAGCACATCGCGTTTGCCGCATTGAGGGCGGCTTGCGAGAACTTCATGGCGTCCTCCGCTTTGTCCGCCGCGCTCGCTTTCTTGATCATCGCCTCAACTTCCGTTTTTAGTTCAGTCATCGGGTTCTATCTCCGAATGTGTCGGCGCTTTCAATGGCATAAGCGGCGCGCGCCAACGGTTCAACCGCCTATTTCTGGGGACTTTCCGTCCTGCGAAGGATGTGGGGATGCGCGGCGCGCCGCGAAGGAGGTCGATCGTCGCTGCTATCGTCGATCACGTTGCCGGAATCGTCCAGGCCATCGGGCGGTAGGCGGTTGTCAGCAATAAGCTGGATCCGGCAGTCGGCCGAACACATGGTCATGACCGGCTTGACGCCCTTCATGCCTTCGTCGTCGAGCTGCCGATAGGTGCCGAACCATGCCCAGCTATCAGACCAAACGTCTGTCTTCCCGCAGCAATCGCATTGGTAAAGGCGCCGGGCCTCGGTGCGAATTATCGGCATGGGGTTCCCCGCGTTGCCGGAGACATTAGGGCGCTCTCGGCTTTTTCGGCCCGCTGATGCTGCGCCCAAATCATTTGTGCGACACAACTAACGCCGTCGCCGTCGTGAGCCGGTATCCAGCCCTGTATCACTAGGGCCTCAAGAACCGCCACAGTGCACTCCTGCATACTCTTCGGTGCCTCACCGCAGCGGATGCGCCATTGCGCAGAAACTGTTTTCAGATCGGTGCCGGGAGGGGCCATGCTATTTTCGTTGGGCTGATAGCCAAGCCGTCGCAGCTCGGCAAAAATATGCTCGCGTTGCTTTACGATCAGATCGTAATCGTTGTTATTCATTTGCCACTCCCCCGATCCGTGGAGGTCACCACGCAGTCGCACTGAGGGGCGGCACATATCTGCCGTTGGCAACCCCATTCCCACGGAACCATCGGGCTGGTGGCACGAAGTGTCGATGGCACCGTGGATGCGTAGAGCGGCGCTGGCTGTTGTTGGGCAATGCCGTCAGGCTGCGGCGCGTCAACCTGTATGACTCGCAACTCACATTCAGAACAAACGTAACTCTGATCTTGCTGTGCTTGGGCAGCACTGAGGGGCCTAACATTCGTTAGTTGCTCTACATCTTCCCAGTCCGTGACTAAATCGGCGCTCGCCAGATCGATCTCGTACAGAGCTTCCTTGCACATCTGTTCGACATCAAAGGCCGCGTTTGGCTGCGGTTGATTGTTGGCATCGTAGTCGATCTTGACGTAGTGGCGCAGGACATCCTTTGCCGCCTGTAGGGAGTTCCGGATGCGCGCGGCGCGCTTGGCATCCTCGCTGCCACTGGACGGTTGGGCATTACCGCGCAATCCCTCGATCGTGCGCGCGGCTAGGTTCGGGTTGTCGTAGCACCAGCGCGCTAACTCACCGCCAAGTAGGGAATTTATGGTGACCGGGCACCAAGTCATATGCTGCCCGTCGCGGTCGCTGGCTTTGCAACTACACTCACTGGGCGCTTGGGCATCACCATTGATGGACGTGCAAAGCGCGCGGTCACGGTGGTTATTGAAAACCTCTATGAATTTCTTCGTATCGATGATGATGGCCTGAGTACTCTGCCCGCCATAATCATTTTCGATACGAGTTGACGCCGTGATGGCGTCGAAGATCACCTGATTGGGGTTCACGGTGCCACTGGAACTGCGCTGCTCACTCTGCCCTTGGGCAGCGTCACGCATAGCGTCGATTGCCGCGCGCCGTTCATTAAGGATTAATTCGGCCGTGAAGCGGTAGAAAGCCTGCTCCTCGATATTGGCGTGCTCAACGTGCGGCCCGTGGAAGTCGCCACCATGCCGCTTGAACAGGTGGCGGATGTCCGATTGTGTCAGGCCGGTCCTTTCGGCATGGTCCGGCTTTGTCCATGCGTCACCTTTGGATGCGTCGATTATCTCAACGGCGAGGTCGGCGGCGGGCGGGAGGGGCTTCATCAGTCCATCCTCGCTCTTTGACCTTTCGGCCAGCCGGTGGATATATAAATCGGCCACACGCTGGCGCGAACCAGTGAAAGGCCAAGCGTTACCGGGCCTGATCCTGCCTCAGCGGCAAACACGACCGCAAAGCCGATCAGGTAAATCGAAAACAGCGACCAAAGAAGAATTTTCATTTCGTTTGGCTCCATTCTTTCCGCGCGGCCCACAGCCACATAATCAGCGCGACGGCGATCAGTCCAAAGATGCCCTCGATCATGTTCACTGCCCCGGATACAAGAGCTGCCAATGCACCCATTTGCCGTAACGCGCCCGCACATAGAGCAGATGCACGGTGCAAGCTATCGGGTAGCCGAGCATCCAGAGCGCACTGATGCCGATGAAGAACGCGGCGACGGGCACGAACCAGTATGGGAACGTGAGAACCAGAAGCAGAAAATAGGTAAGTTTCATGGCTTCCGCGCCTCTCTCGCATCAGTTCAAAAGCCAGTTGAGAAGTTTCACGACCGTTTTACCATCTGCGGGCAAGCCGCGCTCAATCCGAGATAGTGTCGCATGAGAAACGCCAATCTCCCTTGCAGCTTCGCGCACGCCAATCCTGCGAACGGTTCTCCAACAATTGATTACCTCACCAAGCTGCTTCATGTGCTTCCCCAAACGATTATCAACATACTGACGCCAAGGATTGTAAAAATGATCCCGGCAAACGTCATTGCTAATTGCACGTCGCTCATGGCTTCCACACCTCTCTCGCCTCACCGGCGGACCCCTCATTGAAGGTTGTGACGTATGGTGTGGTGCGCTCCGAAGGATTCGAACCTTCGACCCCGAACTTAGAAGGTTCGTGCTCTATCCGCTGAGCTAGGAGCGCACGGATGGCGGTAAGTTCAGCCCAGCACGCAAAAATCATTCCCGCTATGAGAAGGAGAAGCATGCAGCTAACGGTTGCTGTTACCATCATCGTCCCGCCTCACCGTCGCTGTGCTTCGGGTTGATGGTCGATCCGCAATAGTGGCAGCGCCAAGCTTTCAAGGGTCCAGCGGGCTCTGGCTGTTGTTGGGCAGCGGCGGCGAGGGCTTCTTTCGCCTTAGCCAAACGCAGTTGAAAAACCGTCGTTGTGCCGGGCACGTTGACTTCGCATTCAACACAATTGATTAGCCAGTCAAGCGCTTCGCGAACGGGGGCACTCTGTAATTGGGCAACATCGACAGAGTGGACCGCGAGCGCCTTGCGGGCGCGGCGGGCGCATATTCCATCATCGTGGCGGATCAGAACGCCATCAAATCTCACCTGCAAACGATCAATATCAATGATTTCAGCCAGCGCCACCGTCAGCTCATCCACCTTGCGCCCGAGCGATACTTTGTCAGTCGCGTGGTGGATTGAATCCAACCGCGCCTTGTGCATGTGATCCAGCGCCTCGCGCAATTGTCCCGTCAGCTCATCCACCTTTGCGCGGAGGGCTAGGAGTTCGTTGGCTTCTGACACCTCTAGTAATTCAATGCGGGATTTGAGGGCGGTGTGGGAGTTCCATATCCTGGTTAGCGCTTTGCGCGCTCGGTTGCTGTCTCGACCATCAAACGTGAATTGGCGAACGATTAATTCATCATCCAACAGTTCCGCGGTTGTGGGCTGAGATCGTGTGTCTGTCATGGCTATATGTTCTCAAAACTGGCGCTGAATGCAGTTAACGGACGATTTTTCTTCCCGTCATCTCGTAGCGGTCTTGTCTTCGATTGTGTCTGCCAGCATTGGATTGCAACCACACCATCAGTAAAGACCATAGCTTCCTTGATGTTGGGTGTGAACAGGGCCTCGCCTCGACCATCATGGGCTTCGGGATCGAAAGATTTAAGGTACTCGCCTTTGATGGGCTGATCCAATGTATGCATCGGTCCCCAGCATTTGATGACTGCGCCCATGGTTTTGGCCCTATCGTATTCCCAACATATTGAGGGCATCAGCGATGACCATAGCTTCGGGGCTTGGCGTCAAATCGGGCTCTCTACGGCCCACACCCCTCTGCTCGACGTAACCGTTGCCAAGCTGTCGGGTTACAATGTGATCGTAGTTTCGGTGGCTATGGTGCGACACAGTAATTGTGCGCGGACCTTTGACCACCTGATGCGCGTAGCCAGTTTCTTCGAGCCCCACGGACGCAACTATTACTTTCGTTTCCCACATAGCCAAGCCTTTGCATTTCTGTTGATCTGGTGTTACCATACACCGACGCAGACCCCAAAGCAAGGGAAATTTGTTGATCCATGCCAAACAATCGCTCGAATCATCATGCAGAGATGCCGACAGATCACCCGCTGCGGCGCTGGCGCAAGGATCAGTCCTCAAGGGTAACACTGGAGCAAATAGCCCAAAGCCTGGATTGTACCAGAGCCCATGTTTCCCTGATCGAACACTACAAATTGATGCCCAGTCTGCTCCTCGCCTTCAAGCTCCAGACCCTCACCGGGGTGTCGATGGAGAAGTTCGTAGGCCCAACAGATTTTCTCAGAAGGGTAAGCTCTCATGTCTCTTTGGTGGAGAGGAGCAAAGCAAGACGCCAAGCCGCCAAAGAAAGGAAGTCGATATGACGGACCCTAACGACCTTTTAACAGAAATGCTTAAAGCCATTGGGTGCCAATCGGGGCCAACTTTCATAGAGATACTTGGAGAGCCGCGCTCAAAATGCAGGCCTCGGTTCACCAAGAATGGAAATCGGGTTTATAATGATAAGAAACAAATAGATAACGAGAAGATGCTAAAGTGGAACTTTAAGTTAAAATTCAAGACTCCAGTCTCCCATGAAGTGGCAGTTGCCTGCATATTTTACCGCTCCACTAAGAGCCGGATCGACCTAGATAATCTAACCAAACAGGTTCTGGACGCCGCCAACGGCATATGCTGGCTCGATGATATGCAAGTTACTGGCATAGCTGGAATTCTCCGCCTTGATCGCGATAACCCAAGAATAGTCTTGGCAATAGCTGACAACCAAAACAATTCCATTCCAGGAGCTATGGGGCGCGGTACTGAGACTGTCGCCTCTAATTGTGAATTTTGCTTTAAGGAATTCCGATGGCGGCCATACCCAAACGGCAGTCAGAATGGGAAGTTCTGTTCTGGCGAGTGCCAACGCGAGTCGATTCTTTTGCCCAATAGATTTTGTGGTCACTGCGAACAAATGTTTAAGCCACGCTATTCTGGGCAAAGAGCTTGCGGCGATAAATGCCGGTTAGCTCTTCTTCATCTCAACAACCGGCATAAACCAAGAAAGGTAAGGGATGTCCCAGCGTGACAGCGGATTTGCTCGCATCGAGCGCGACTCATACATGACACCTTCCTGGGTAACTCATGTGCTGATTCCGCATATCCCAGAGAAGATCAGGAAAGTCTGGGAGCCCGCTGCCGGCAGCGGCAAGATGGCAAAAGTGCTCATCGAGGCTGGGTATGACACTTGGTCTACCGATATCGAGGATGGCGACGATTTTCTCGACAATAAAACCCTCCGGCATCCATGGAACGACGCCATCATCACGAATCCTCCCTACACCCACGCCAAGGAATTCATCGAATGTGCGCTACAGCGAGCTGGCTTTGTGGCTATGTTGCTGCGCGCCGACTACGATCATGCCAAGACTCGCCAGCATCTATTCCTCGATACCCGCTTTGCCAAGAAGATCATTTTGACCAAGCGCATCAGATGGTTCGAGGGCACCAAGGGCGGCCCTTCCTTCAACCATAGCTGGTTTTGCTGGTCTGTTGATCACAAAGGCCCTCCTACCTTGGCGTATGGCCCATGAAAGTCTTCACCTGTATCGATCATGCTGGGTTTTATCCTGTCGGGACTGCCTCGGTCGTGGTGGCCCCTAATGAGGATGAAGCCCGCGTTGTGCTGGAATCGGCCCTCAAAGAACGAGGCCTCCCAGCTACCAAGTTCACCCTGAAGGAACTCCATCTTGTGATGCCAGTTGCCCGCATTCTATGCGATGGCGATTACTGACTTGACGTTATGAAAATGGCATGACACAAAAAGAAGCCCCGAGCCGTTTTGCGACGAGCCCGGGGCGATTATCGCTGTATGCTTTGGCGGGCTCAGCGATTGACAACGAACACATAGCAAAGTGCTTCGTTCCAATCAACCCTCCCGCCCTCGATAATCCATACCATATGGCCGTCCGACCTCGGTAACACCCGACCTTGGACCCCTACTGCGGGAACATGACCGCATGGGACCCCGATAACGCCACGGGATAAGTGATGCTGGATTAGACCAGCGTGGTAACGGATGTCAGTGGGTTGGCTCCGGGGCCTGCCGTTGTGATGGCGAACTGACAGTACGGGGTGGACACATAACCAGCCCCAGTTTCCTCCGCAAAGAGGTGCTGCCAACCCACTGTGACCAAGGTCACATAGCTCGCTCATGACGGGCGAACTGTGTCCAAAGCAAGGGATCGATGAAGGAAGTGAGATGAAGCAAACACCGATCAAGCTAACAGCTAACCAGATACTGGAAAAACAGACAGAAAGAGGTGGCTATACCAGAGCCACCCTAGCTGGATGGGGAGTCCCATGGCCTCCCACCAAGGGATGGAAGAAGGCTTTACTGGAGGGAAAGACTGTACGCCACAGGTCTCTCCGGCAGACTGATATAGAGGACTTTATTCCGAATCCAGAACAGGAAGCCAAGGCCTATGAGGGAGATACGTCAGGATCAGATAGAGACTCTGGTTGAGGTAGAGGAAGCCATCGAGGAAGGCTTGCGCCGTATCATGGTGCAAGCTCCAACAGGCTGGGGCAAGACCCTGATTGCCTCGGCATTGCTCGCTAAATACCGGGACGAAGGCAAGCGCGTCATGTTCGTGGTCCCCGCCATCTCCCTGATCAACCAGACCATCGAGGTATTCAACAGCGAAGGCCTGCACGATATCGGCGTGATGCAGGCCTATCATCCGGAGACAAACTGGGACATGCCGATCCAGATTTGCTCGGTACAGACCTTGACGCGGAGAACACTGCCGAAGGCTGACATCGTGATGTTGGATGAAGCCCATATCTTCTTCAAGTTCTACGAGAAATGGTTCCTCGATCCCCTCTGGAAAGACATCCCCTTTGTCGGGCTCTCGGCTACCCCTTGGACCAAAGGGCTTGGGGCTTGGTACCAGCGCCTGATCATCGGTTCCACCATAGCCGAATCCATCGAGCAGGGTTTCCTGTCGCCATTCAAGGTATTCGCTCCAGCCCACCCAGACCTGAAGGGCGTCAGGACCGTGGCTGGAGACTACCACGAAGGCGATCTGGAGAGGGTTATGAACCAGAAGCATCTGGTGGCCGATATCGTGGATACGTGGCTCCAGCGGGCTCCTGACCTCCCTACGCTATGCTTCTGCGTCAATCGAGCCCATGCCAAGCAGGTCCAGGAACAGTTCATCACCCGTGGCGTGGCTGCCGGGTATCAGGATGCCTTCACCAGGGACGACGCCCGACTGGCGCTGAAGATCAAGTTCCACAATGGCGAGATCAAGGTGGTCTGCTCGGTCGGCACCATGATCGTCGGGATTGACTGGGATGTGAGATGCCTGATCTGGGCCTGCCCTACCAAGTCCGAGATGAAATACGTCCAGGGTTCGGGCCGTGCCCTGCGCACCGCAGACGGCAAGGAACACGCTATTTTCCTCGATCACGCCGACAATGCGCTGCGGCTCGGTTTCGTCACAGACATCCATCACGAAGAGTTGATTGGAGGCAAGAAACCATTAGCCAACTCGGTCCCCAATATCCGCCTTCCCAAGGAATGCCCGCAGTGTGCTTTCCTGAAACCACCGAAGACGCTGGAATGCCCCAACTGCGGCTTTGCCACCAAGCCAGTGGTCGATGTTGTGGTCGAGAAGGGTGAATTGATCGAGTTCACCAAGAAGGACAAGCAGAAGGAATTGTTTGAGAAACCAGATACTTATGCTGGATTATTGTGGCACGCGCAAGCCAAGGGCTATAAAAATGCATGGGCGGTTTACAAATTCCATGAGATTTTCAACGAGTACCCAGATGGCCTCAATGTGATGCCAAAAGAGCCAACGATGAGGTTAGCCAAGTGGATCAAATCACGCGCCATAGCTTGGGCTCACTCCAAATACCGGGCACCGCTGCGCCCGTAAGCGACCATCCCTGCCCTGTCTGTAGCCATAACTGTCGATCCCCCATGAACCGCAAGCGCAAGACGCTCCGGGTCTGGAACGATGGACAGGGCTTCATAAGCTGGCTCTGTGCTCGCTGCGCCACCACGGGATGGAAGAAAGGCACCAAGACCGACCACACAGCCCCAAGCCGCCAGCAGCCTCACCGGCCTCCCCAGAGCCGTGAGAGCCTTGCTAGGGCGCTATGGGATAAAGCGCTGCCCCTGAAAGGCTCACTGGCAGAAACCTATCTGCGGTCTCGCCAGTGCTTCCTGGATGCCCCATGCCTTCGCTTCCTCCCGGCGGGCAAACACCGTCCAGCCATGATCGGGCGCTTTATCTCGGGCGCGGTGCATCTCACTCGTTTAAACGCAGACGGAACCGGGAAGGCCGGGACCGGGAATGACAAGATGATGTTTGGCCCGGTCTCAGGGTCTCCGATGGTGATCCGTGCGGCTGGCCGCAAGGTGATTATCTGCGAAGGGATCGAGGATGGTCTGTCGATAGCTCTGGCTGTCACGAACCATGCTGTCTGGGTAGCAGGCTCGGCTTCGATGATGCCGAAGCTGGTAGGCGTTTCTGCTGGCCACCAGCCCGTTATGGCATTTGATCTGGACAAGGCGGGCTTGAGTGCCTACCGCAAAGGACTTTCCTATCGGCCCGACCTTCAGTCCATTCGATTCCCTAAACAACTTGACGCCAACACCATCATTCGCCACCCTGATGGCGTTGCACGACTCCGGGATATGGTTCTACGCCGCCCAACCTTTCATCGGTGAGTAGGGGCATCGGTCAAGATAGATAGCCTGCGGGGGCGGCGCATGGTGCAAGGTATCGCAACTGCGAACCAGACATCCTGATAGTGATCCGTTCAAGGCTATCGACCCCTACATTGTTAACTGTTCGAGGACATAAAATGGGTGATGGAAGTGGCGGCGGAGACGGCGGCGGTGGCAGCGACAGCGACTCCGGTGGCAGCCTCAGCGATTCCGGCAGCCTGAGCGCTCCGCCGGGTGGCTTTGGCGCTGACGCCGATGCTGCCGCTGCGGCTGCGGCCATAAGCGGCCTCGCTAGTGGTCTGTCCGGCATTTCCGATGATACTGGCCTCGGTATCGGGTTCGGTTCATTGAGCGAAGATACCAGCACTCCAGCAGAGGCCTCCCCCACCACTGGGTTTGGCTTTCAGGGTGCCGGATTGGGTACAAGCTCCCAGAGCGGCGCTGCGGTAGGCGTTCCCGGCGGGTTCGGAGCGGATGCGGATGCTGCTGCCGCACAAGCAGCACAGAGCGGACTTGCCAGCGGCTTGGGCAACATCAGCGATGCCAATCTCGGCACCGGTGTCGGCAATCTGGGGTTTGGGACGACTGGCCCCGGTCAAGGTGCTGGATTTGGGATGGCTGGCAATACAGGCATCGGGGCTCAGACCGACGCGGGATTCGGTATTTCTGGTATTGGCCCAACCGCCGCAGGGCAGGGCCTGGGTCCTAATGACAGTATTGCATCGCTTGCGGCCCAGCTTGGTATCAATGATATCGGCACGCCTAACCAGACTTCGCCAGACCCTACCAGCGCGGCGGCACAGCCTGCGGCTCCTGACTTTGGGCAGGCTCAGGCCACATTCGGCACGCAAGCGACCTCGGTTGCAAACCCTGCCGTTGCAGCAATCAACGCTGCCGTTGACGATACGCAGGGACCGCAAGCCGCGCCCTTCGGCGTCCCTCCGTCCACAGCTCCTACGGATGCAGAGCTTGGAATAACCGATCCATCCGCCCCTGTTTCCAATGTGCCTGCCAGCCTGTCGATTCCCGGCGCTACGGCTCCAGCCTTGGGGGCATCGCTATCTCCTCCGGGAGAATTCGGGCTAGGCTTCAGCCAGCCAGCCACAGCGGCACTGGGAAATCTGGCTGCACCGAGCTTGTCTCCTCAGGAGAGCATCAATAACGCTAACATTGCATTAGCGGCCCAGAACAACACACCGAATGTAGCTCCCAGCGCTCCGGTATCGATGGGTTTCCAGGGCTTCAGCCCGTCACCCACGACCGAAACGGCACAAGTAGCGGCCCCTCCTGCTCCTGCTCCTGCACCAGCGCCATCCAGCGTACCAGCCGCAGCCCCAGCCGCAGCCCCAGCAGCGAGCCCCGCTGCCACGCCTGCGGCCACTCCAGCGGCATCGCCTGTCGGTCCATCGCCGGGCGGTCAGGACTTTGCAGCCATGCTGTCACAGTATCCATGGTTGCCACAACTTCTCGGTAGGATCGGAGGATCAGCCTGATGCCATCGAAAACACCAAAGCAAAAGAAGCTGATGTCGATTGCCGCACATACCAAGGGCGGCTACGGCGGGGTACCGCAGAAGGTTGGCAAGGAATTCCACAACGAGGATCGTGGCAAGTACGGCCACAAGCCGGGCAAGAAGAAATCGAAGTGAGATGGACCCCGGTGCTGGCAGAATTTTATTGGTGTTGCTCGTGCTGCTAACGCTAGGCATGTGTGGCCGTGGTCACGCGCACGATCCAAACGCTCCGTTGGGGAAGTGGTTCAATGAGCTACGCTCCGACCAAGGACCATGCTGCTCGAACAGCGATGGGAAGGTTGTCGAAGATGCTGACTGGGAAAGTCGGGGCGGCCACTACCGGGTAAAGCTGGACGGCAAATGGGTAGATGTGCCTGACGGCGCAGTGGTCACGGTTCCTAACTTATATGGCAAGACAATGGTTTGGCCTACGCCAACCTACCTTTTTGGTCCAGTTAACATCCGGTGTTTCATGCCGGGAGTAATGATGTGAAATAGGAACAGATACATGGGAGACGTAAACTCCATTGTCGATTATCTGAAGGCGCAGGGCGTTCCCAGCGATATGGAATCGCGCAGGATCATTGCTGAGAAGCATGGCATTGTGCCCTATAGCGGCACGGCAGAACAGAACATCAAGCTATTGGCGCTGTTGCGCAACCCGCCGCCGTCCTTCTGGGAAGATGTTAAAACCTTGTTCCGAGATTTGATCCGCTGAGACAACGCAGGGAGCAAACATGGCGAAGCTAACAGCCAAGACACGGAAGGCAATCCCGACCAGCAAGTTCGCAGGACCAGACCGGAGCTACCCCATTCCCGATAAATCTCACGCGGCTAATGCCAAGGCCAGAGCTGCGCAGTTTGCCTCGCCAGCCCTGCGCAAGAAGATCGATGCGAAAGCAAATAAGGTGCTAGGCAAGAAGAAATAGCTGGCGGAACTATATAGTTACAGTCCTGTTGCAATTGTGGTATAGGATGGGCCATGACCTTCTTCGATGTCAGACAGATATACGCTCACCTGGACCGGATTAACCGGCATCTGGACAGTGGGACTGGCTATGGCGGCAGAGGAAGGGATTATTCCCACGAATTCAAACACCTGGAGAAACTTCTCATGGCCCTCGACACCAATGTTCAAGAACTCGTCAATCAAGTCGCCAACAACAACAGCCTTGTTGCCTCGGTCATTGCCGGTCTCAAGGTAGAGAGCGACCAGATCACGGCCCTACAGGCTCAGGTAGAAGCCCTGACGGCTCAGATCGGCTCGGGTCAGGCAATCGATGCCGAAGACCTCACCGCGATCACCAAGGCCGTCTCCGACCTGAAGGACACCAACGCTCAGCTTACGACCGCTATTCCCGCTTCCACTCCGGGTGTGTGAAGTCCCCCAAGCACGCACGCGAAAGGAACCCCGCCAGCGCAAGCCAGCGGGGTTTTTCCTTGCCTTCAACCATATACGGCGTTGATAGCAAACACACCCAAGATCACCCCCACCATTACGATCACCATGATGGTGTATTCGCGCTTGGTCGGGGGCTTTGTCCTAGCTGGCTTGGTCATGTCAGCATCCTCGACAAATCGAAGGTGTGTGGCCCATTTCCATAGGCGGCTGGCTATCTAGTGGGAAAGTGCATCAGGCCACCGCCAGAGCCAATCAGACAGGAGATCAGCCCAAAGATGATGTAGATGCAGATGATTGCCACCACAGCCCAGAGCACAATCTGGATTATCTGGACAACAATTCCAGGCATGAACTGCGTCACGAACGGCAGAAGCAACTTGATGATGGCCCAAATCGCCATCACGATCACGATGTAGATGCAGAGTTGTTCAACCCATAGCAGTGAGAAGCACATGGCTCAGGTTCTCCATTGAGAAAAGCAATGTGTTTAAACAAGTATCACATAATCACTAAAGTTCCCAACCACTACCATGCTACCATAGTGAGACTGACCTATTGACATGGCTGACACGATGTCTTAGATTGCCACGTATTAACAAACCTCATATGGAGAATGGAAATGGAGATCAACGGAAAGAGAGTTGTCGATGCGACCAAGCCGGTCAAGATCAAGGTGACGGCACACGATACCAAGGTCGGGGCTAACAAGAACCCGTCCAGCTGTGCGGCAGCGCTGGCTGCAAAGCGGGATGTTCCGGACTGCCTGAGTGCCCGCGTCCATATCGGCCGTGTCTACATCGAACAAAAGAACCGATGGGTTCGCTACATGACGCCAGATTCGCTGCGTTCGGAAATCATCGCTTTCGACCGTGGCGGTTCGTTCAATCCAGATGTATATGAATTGAAGCCTCCGAGTCCTGCGGAAAGCGAAGCCGGAAGGGCCAAGAGCGCAGCCAAGCGAGCAAGGGACAATGCTCTTATCGATCCCAATCGTCCTAACAAGCTGAAGATGCCACGCAGGACTATCAAGATTGCAAAAATCAAACATCATGAGGTAACAGGCATCAGGCCGAAAGGTGCGGTACGATAATGGCCCATGCGCCGATGACTAAAGCCGAGTTCCGGCAGGCGCTAAAGACAATGGGAACCACGGCCCACAAAGTCGCCTCAGATATCGGAGTGAGCCAGCGGCAAGCCTATCGATACGCCAGCGGTGAAACCGATATCCCTCCAGCAATGGCAATCTTGGTCCGTATGCTAGTGAAGCACCACAAAGCGAAGTAACAACGAAAGAAGCCCGGAAGGATTATGTCCCTCCGGGCTTTTGCTTGTTCCTCCTTTAGCTATGGCGGAACTTTTGGTGTTGCGGCGGGGATTCGAACCACCGATTTACGACCCGAGAGGGAAGTCGTCCTGACCATTAGACGAACGCAACGAAATGGTTTCAGCATGCACCTAGCAGGAAAGCCAGGAGAGTAAGCAAAGCCTTCACTGTAAACCTCCCGTGCTTGAGTCAACATCTGCAACATGACATCATGTCAGCTAATCCACAACTGTTAGTTTTGCATAGCTAAGTCAGGAGCCATGCGCTAATGACATATTGTCAGCATGACATATTGACGCTATATACTCGCGATGGTGAGCAATCCTGCTTAACCATCAATCTCGTTTAAACAAGGGTTATCCTATGCCTTTCCAGATTGTAAACGCTGAAAACAACCGACCCGTTATCCGCAATGGTGAGCCCGCGACGTTCCCCGATGGTGCGCTTGCCAGCGCTTTCTTGTTTGTGCTCAAGCAAGAAGGAGATAAGCGCCCTCTAAAGATCAGGCCTGTCAATGACCCCGCCAGCGATAAGGTTTGGCAGAGCAGGGAAACATTGCGGATGAACGACGGAACATATGTGCCACCTCCGTTTCTTACTGTGGATTCAGGTTGCGGGACCGGCGTTTGGTGGCAGGCAGCTATAGGAGTATATACTGCTCGCGACTTGTCACATGAGCGCTATCACTTTCTACATCCCTGTATCGGTCGCGCAAAGTATCACTATGCCCATGTTTCGTTAGAGGACAAAACCAAGCTGGCCTATACGGAATCCAGTGAAAAGGGACACCGCAATATCAAGACACGGATCAAGCCAGGATCATACCTAACCAAGCATTTCTCTGACGTGCTTACTCACGACCAGATTGCGATGATAGTCCGCGACTGGCAGATGAAATATGATTCGGCTGAATTGAAGTTTGCCAGAGAACCTGCGGAAATAGTCCGGATTTACCAGACCGGCCCGCGTTCGTGCATGTCTGGTGCTATCAACGAATATTCCAGCAAATCTTCCGGGCACCATCCCTGCGAAGTCTATGGCTTGCCCGACAGCGATATCACCATGGCATACATTCAATCCAAAAGCGGTATCTCTGCGCGCTGTCTGGTATGGGAGGCAGAAAAGAAGCACTCCCGTATCTATGGCGACGCTACATTGATCAAGCGGGAGCTAACTGCGCTTGGTTACACTGCCGCACCGATGTATGGCGCAAAGATTGCGAAGATCAAAGCAGGCAGCAAGGGCTTTGTTATGGCCTATGTCGATGATGCCAGCGCCGTTGTTGATGAAGGCGATCACTTCAAGCTATGGGATGAGAACCGTCGCGGGAACGGTAAGACCTTGCACGATTGCCGCAACACTAACGGCCTGACGGATCACCGCACTATTATTGAGTGCAGTGATTGCGGTGAGGAAATTGACGAGGAAAACGCTACTAACATTGGCGATAATACGGTTTGCGAGTGTTGCCGGGGCAATTACGCCTACTGCGAAATGGCTTCTGAGTATGTCCCGTGCGATGAAATCAAGGAAGTCCGTGTCCGGCAAAACAGCCGCCTTGGTGGTCGCTGGTATACGCAGTCATGGTCCAACTATGCGAGGGAAAACTATGGCTTTTGGTGCGAATATACAGAGCACTATTACCATAGTGACCATAGCTTGATTGCCAATGATGGTTCCCAATTTTCAACGCAGGCATTGCTTGACGGGATATTCGTCAAAATTGGCGAGGAGTATGTCCATAAAGACGATATCAATGCCGATATCGAACCTGAAACCATTACAGCTACTATCGAAGGGTAACAACTCACAATGACAATCATTCAACGAGAAAATACGAAACTCATGGGCCACGAAACCCGCGTTAATACCTTGTGCCGCATGATGACTTACAAGCGCAAGGCAGGTTCGATGTCAGAACGCAAGTTCATACAGAAGTACATCAAGCCCTTGCCTAACGCTCGCCAAGACAACTACGGCAATTGGATTGTGCGTTGTGGTGACAGTGCCATCATGTACTCTTGCCATACCGATAGCGTCCATAAATCGGACGGCAAGCAACAGCTAAAGCTGACAGCCAATGTGCTTTCACTTGCTGCTGATCGGCATCAGGTTCTAGGTGCAGATGATGCGGCTGGCGTCTGGATCATGCGGGAAATGATATTGGCAAAGAAGCCAGGGCTATACGTTTTCCATCGCGAAGAGGAAAGCGGTGGCAAAGGTAGCACGTTCATTGCCGAACAAGCTCCGGAAACCGTTGCGGGGATCAAAGCAGCTATTGCCTTTGATCGACGGGGAACGTCTGACGTGATAACGCATCAAGCGGGTGGACGCTGTGCCAGCGATGACTTTGCCAACTCGTTAGCGGCACAGCTCGGCGGTTCCTATCGCAAGTGCTCCGGTGGTATCTTTACCGATACCGCGAACTATACGGACCTGATCGGAGAGTGCACGAATATCAGCGTTGGGTACGATGACGAACATACCAAAGGCGAAACACTCGACATCGATCACATACAGCGGGTGCGTCATGCCATGCTGAATATGGACGAATCGAAACTGGTCTTTAGTCGCAAGGCTGGCGATGTCGATCCCAATTGGCGTTCGGCCTATAGCTACTACACGGACCTCTACTCCGATTATGACGTTGATCAGGAACCGACATGGCGCTCTAACCACGGCGCAACGCCATACATTGCAGCGGCCTATGGCTCGCAAACCGACTACCATAAGATGACAAAGCTGATCGAAGATAACCCGAAAGAGATTGCCGACTTGCTCGAAGAATACGGCCTTACTCTCGAAGACCTACGCGGCGAAATCTACACGCGTGGCGGAGTGATCCGGCAATCGTCCTGCTATCGTGGAGGGCTGTAATATGGATATCCTGAAAATCACACGTCGCGGTGAAGGCTTTCACTTCTATTTTGAAAGCACCGGCCGCGTGCTCTACATCGTTAACGGCATGGTTAGGGGTTATTGGCTCGTGCCGTAACGCAACATTAACCGGGAGGGAATACACTCTCCCGGTACTCTCGTTTAAACACGGAAAGGTTAGACTATGACAAAGACTATCGAGCAAGTCACCATCGCCCAAAGCTATGAAGCGGAAGGCAAGCACGCTTTGGCTGTTCTGCATCTCAATGCTGCGGCGGTATTTGCAGCGGGAGAAATGCCGCAGCGTGTTCCCGATATCCGGGAGGCGCTGGCATTCTATCGGGCAAAGCAGCTGGGAACATGATCTGGCATCACAAGCGCCGCAGAACGCACAAGCGGTTAGCGTCCAGACCTTTGGAAGCTAAACATGCCAGATTATTGCGAGCTATTTACAAAGCCCATAGGCGTCAATTAGAGCGCCGCTGATACGCCAAAAGAGAAGCCCGGTAGTTAGCCGGGCTTTTTTATTGTCGCGCTGTAGAGGCTTGCTATGGCTTATCGGGAGTGAGAAAAGCAATTTCCTTTCGAGCGTAGGCAATTTGTGACATTGAGCCGGACCATTGCATGATCTTTAACCTTTCGATGTTGACGCAAAAACGGGCGCGGGTTGATTCTTGTCGGCTGGTTTGCGAGTGAAACCATGATCGCTGTAATGATAGCCTTTTGGCGCTTTGCGGAACCCGATAGAGCGATAGAAGGCGTGAAGCTTTGGTTCTGTGTAGGTGTCGAGATCAATACGAATCCCGAATGAGTCGGCCAACTCGCAAAGCTCTAACAGCGCCTTTCGTCCATTGCCTTTAGGGTAACTATCATAGCGGCGAAAGTGTGAAAAATACCACGCGTTAGATGGTCTCTTTGGGCAGTCATTTCTGCTCCATCCCCCGCGCCATTGCGGCTGTATGCGCCAGTCAACGCCTAAATTGTCATAGTGGTATTGGGCCAAAGCAGCGAAGTGAAGCGGTGCGGGATAGGCGGGATGCATCTGGAAAGCAGCCATAAGATTAACCTTTCTGGAATTGTGAGTTGCAGGGAACGTGAACAGCTTCAAACGTATCAGAGGCAACACGGACCTTGCACCCGCATGTGCAGGTGTAGAGGCGCAAGCGGGAACCCGAACCTGCACCGCGCGACTTACCGCCGCGTGTACCGATACCAGCGCCGCAGGGCCGTGGAGCGATTCGCGGCATTCCGACCATACCAGACAGCGCAGTAACGGGTTGGCCTTCTGTGGGCTTGGGAAGGGCAGCTATGGCCTGCCGGATATCGGGTGCGAACATGGCCAGCCGATATTCCGTTCCAGCCGCTTTAATTGATCGAAGGCCAAGAGCTGCACAAGCGGCGTGCCATGGCTTCTTGTGACCAGCCGCAAAGCCAGCCGCGACATGGCCGAGTTCATGAATCGTGGTTCCCGCAATCTGGACCCATGATTCTTGATTGAACGCGGATATCTCGACAAACGGAACGGGCTGACTTGCATCAGCCCCGCGCCATTTGTTGAAATAGGTGACGCCACGAACACCGGACTCGCCAGCTCCATACACAAGCTTGATGGAATCGAGTTGCGAGCGGATATCGCCGGCCGGTATGCGAGCAATTGCCATTGCCGCTACCGCGTTGACGAATGATTCATGGGTTATGATGGCTGGCATGATCAGCACCACACGATAGCGGCAAGCCGCGCTTTAGCTTCTGTCAATGCGGCAATCCTGCTATGGTGGAACCGGCTTAGCGGCTTGCCCCATTTGTGTACCTGAAATTGCTCTCCGTCAGGATGATAGGTGCAATGTGCTTCCGGCTCGATTGTGCGGATTGCGTTCATTAGCGTGTCTTGTTCGGCAAATAGTGCCATTGCCTGCGAATCCCATGCTCCATTGTAACAGCGCATAACGAAAGCCTTTCATTTGGTGACAGGGTTAATCTTCACAGGTTTGAGGGACAAACCAGATGCAGGTTGCAGCGTCGTAATCGAGTGAATTTAGCTGATCGGCATAATCCCAAGTGGTGACAAATGCCGGAACATCGCCTTCACGCGATTCGCCGCAATACTGGTAGATGATAGCCATGGCATGAACCTTTCGTGGTTAGAGACAGTGACGTAATGTCAGCTATGAATGAGGCTTAAATACGGCAATCTGCGCTTAAACGCACAGAAAGGTTTGATCGATAGGAAGAATGTGCTAGGGTTTAGTCGCGCCTTCCGTTTGGTGCTTCTCGGGAGAGATACGGCCCTAGGGGATTGCGTCCCCTAGGGAACCGCTTTAGTCGCGGCATCGTCAGCCGCTTTAGCCTTCCGGGCCCTAGCACCATGAAAGCCGGGAGGCTTGACCGGCTTAGGCTGTATGGTCTCAAGTTCCGCTAGGACAGCTTGACCGGCTTCGAGGCGGTTCCGGATAGTCGAGATCAGGATGAGGCGTATCCTATCTGGCATTTCCCTTCGACCATGAAGCCAATGTTTAAGACTTCCCACAGAGCATGACAGCAAGACCATACAAGAGGCGTACAGGCCCTCTGTCCGGTATAGCTGCGGATATGCCCATGCCAGTGCTCGCCGCATCAGCGAGCTTCTGAGATCGTTGAGGGCTACAGGGCTCTTGTGTCGGGAGGCGTAGAGAATCCGGGCCACTCTACGCTCGCGCGTGCTATGGCTTGGTTCCAGATGCATATTGTTAGAAGCTAACCCGCTAAAGCCTTGAAGCTAGGCCAATTGCAAAGCGCTAACACTGTCACGCTGTTACAAGAGAGTTCCATAGCTGTCATGGCGTAGGGTTCCATTGAGTGTGACTAGGGTCCAGTGCGTTTAAACGAGCAGGGGAAATCCGTCAAGGGCAATGGACCGCGAGGAAGTGTTTTTGTCGGTACATACTCCATGCTCGTCCAGCCAAAAAATCAGCTTGCGTAGTCATGCCATCACTGCTAGAGAAAAGTCATGGGAGCAAAGCACCGCATTGACATGACTGGGCAGACCTTCGGGTTCTTGACCGTGGTCAGGTACAGCCATACTGGCCCTAGGTGGCGTTCTGTGTGGGTTTGCCGGTGTTCTTGTGGGGTAGAGTGTCAAGCGCGTGGAGCATCGCTCAGAAGGGGTTTGGTTCGATCCTGTGGGGCGTCTATGCACTGGCCCAGACCGGCCAAGAAGCCTAGGACTGAATGGCTTAGCTCAAGACCTACTTATCTGACATGGAATCGGTTAAAAGCGCGGTGCAACAACCCTAAAAACCATAAATTCCCACATTATGGGGGTCGAGGTATCAAGGTTTGCGACCGTTGGCAGTCCAGCTTCGCTAATTTCCTTGCCGATATGGGTGAACGCCCAGGGAGGGAGTTCACCATTGAACGCAAGGAGGTAGATGGTGATTACGAGCCAGATAATTGTATCTGGCTGCCTGCTAAAGATCAAGGTCGCAACAAGACATGTTCGGTCTATGTTGAATATGAGGGCCATGAAGTCCTGCTTCTCGATCTCTGTGCAGAGCTTGGCCTTGATCGGAACCGTACCTACCAGCGGTTAAAGCTGGGATGGTCTCTGGAGAAGGCCATCTCAACACCAGTGAAGAAAACAGCTAAGTATCGTAAATCCCCGAGGAATTTGGACGGTATCGGTCCAACCGACACCACCTGAATGGCCTAAACCCCGACTGGAGACTTCCATGGATAAGCTAACACGGGACGAACTCATCGAGAAAGTGGCCCAGGCCATTGCAGAGGAAAGATTTGGCGGTCATTGCCACTGGGATGCGGAGAGCGATGCATGGCGATCTTCTCATTGTGACATGGCAAGAGCGGCCATCGACACCTACGAGGAACTGATGCTTGCTGACGGAGCCTATGGAACCGCTGCCCGCAACAGGCTGCTGCGGGGCCTGCATGGTGGAACTTGATTTGGCCTAACAAAGTCCTTTACAAGCTCTCCGACACCGTGTATGGTCACACTCAACAAGGGAGAGTGGCTTATGATCAGAGCGTTTCAGGAGTTCTACAAGTGGATGATGAGCCACAATATCGATCCCGACCATTTCGAGATCGTAATCAGGGTCAAGACTCCTGAAGCTGCCGCCAGCTTGAGGCACTACCTGAATATGGACTTCAATTCATACTCGATTTCCCCGGCAGAAAATCATCTGCCGCTGGATTGTGGCCAAATCAGTGGTCTGGCCTTCCGTATCGAAGACATCATGAACAAGGGAGATCGCAGTGCTCTACAATCCAGTTTGGGATAAACCGCAGCCAAAACCTGCCACATGGGCCTCGGTCATAGCTTGGCTTGAGACCAAGGACCCTGACGAGTATTACTCCTACAAGAACCGGGAGCATTGCCTTGCTGCCCAGTACAATCAGGCTATGGGCCGTAAGTATGATACCAGCGTAGCTCTGAGCAGCAACATCTTTACCTATTTTCGATTCGACCGCAGGCTGGAGCGTCTGGCCAGAAGCAATTGGTCCAGAACCTTCGGTGAAGCTCTGTCCATGGCCAAGCATGGCTGATGAAGACCGCTGAAGACCTTATTACCGAGATCAGTCTGGCAACTCGGATAACCCGGGAACCACGACTGCTAGTCCTTCTTTCGGACCTCAAGGAATTCCTGGAAAGCCAACCCCCAGCCCATCAGGAACAAGCCCCACTTGAGCCGAGAGAAGGGCGCACTCTCTCATCGGAAGCAAAGGCAAGGAAGACCGAGTACATGCGTCAATGGATGGCGCGGAAAAGACAGAAGGATCGAGATGCCAAAAACGCGATCATCAACTCCACATCGAATTCTGATCGAGCTACTGCTGAGGTTGTCACCAGCCCCCAAGACCAAACCTGTCAAGCGCCGGAAACTCCGCCGTGGGAAGACGAGTAAGACTAAGGCTGAAAAGGCTTTCCTGAAGAAGCGTGAGTATCAGCGTAAGTACATGGCTACTTACCGTGCCCGCAAGAAAGCACAGAAGAAGTAATGAACACGCCAAGGGTCGAGCGCAAGCGGGTCTCATTCTGGACCGATGAGAAGAAGGCCACGGCCAAAAGGCTCTACATAGAGGAAGACAAGTCGGCCTCGATCACTGGGAATCATCTGGGCGTCACCCGCAACGCCATCATCGGGATTATCCATCGCATGGGCCTAAAGAAGAAGGAAAAGGAACCCTTGGTTAGAGAGCCCAGAGCCAAGAAGAAATACGTCCGGGCCAGAACCGCTGCCGATAAGGTAGCCAGACGCGCTGAGGGTCCTGCACCTGTCCCTATCCGGGGCGAAGACCTTTTAACTGCTCAACCGCTATTGGCTTCGGTGCTGGAATTGAACGACAGCCGCTGTGCCTATCCCTACGGCACCAGCAACTTCCAGTTTTGCGGTCGCAAACGAACCCGTGGAGCTTTCTGCGAGGCTCACGCATCTTTATGCTACAACGAGCTTGCATATCGTCCTCGTTGATGCTATATTAACAATGACCCGAGAGGTAAGCGATGTCCGTTATCTACATGCATCTGAAATATGAGGACTATAAGTCACTGGAGGACCAGATGCGCGCCTTCAACGAGACCACCCATAAAACGACTGGCGGCTTCTACCACAAGAGCATCCGAGTGCGCATGGATGACGATCTTACGGTCGAATTCCATGGGCCTCTGGTTGGTGGTTATGGCCATGATGGCGAAGACAGCAAATAAGACCCGAGAGGTGACCTATGCGTGTTCTGGTTTGCGGAGGCCGAGAGTATGACGACTGGCGGATGCTAGCCAGTAGTCTCGGCAGCATCTACAAGGAGAATGGTAGATTACCACTCACAATTATAGAAGGTGGGGCCAAGGGTGCCGATTTTCTGGCCCGTGTTTGGGCTAAATGGCACGGAATGTCATTCGAGGAATATCCTGCTGATTGGAAGGCGCATGGCAAGGCTGCTGGCGGCCTTCGCAACCAACAAATGCTCGATGAAGGCAAGCCTGATATTGTAATCGCATTCCCAGGTGGCACCGGTACCGCAGATATGACAGCTAGGGCACGTAAGGCTAATGTGAGGGTTATTGAGGTAAAATTTTGAGGTAAAATAATGGCTATTTACGGTTACTGTCGCGTCTCAACTTCTGAGCAGGCCGGTGAGGATCACTCCTCGCTCAGCGATCAGGAGCGCCGTATCCGTGGAGCCGCCATGGTCCGAGGGGAGAATGTCGATGAAATCCTTACTGATCCCGGTGTTTCTGGTTCGGTTGCTCTCTTCACGCGTCCTGCTGGCGCTCGGCTTCTGTCTATTCTGCATGCTGGCGATACCATTATTGCTGCTAAAATGGATCGAATCTTTCGCTCAGTCCAAGATGCGGTCAACACCGCAGAGCGACTGCGACAGATGGGAGTGAACCTGATCCTGGTCGATGTCGGAACCGATCCCATCACCGAAGGCGGTGTCTCAAAGCTGTTCTTCTCGATCCTCGCAGCCGTTGCCGAGTTCGAGCGCTACCGCATTGCAGAACGCAACATCGAAGGCCGCAAGAGCAAGAAAGCCCGTGGTGGCTTCATCGGTGGCGATGCACCCTATGGCTACAAGGTCTATGGAAAGGGCAGCAATGCTGTACTGGTTGAGGATGATACCGAGATGGCTGTGGTTGATGCTGTCCGCCGAATGGACGGCGCTGAGTCTCTACGCAGTATGTCTAGGAAGCTTGCAAGCGGCGGCATTCTTAGCCGTTCCGGCAATCCTTTACACCCTGCCTCTATTCAGCGCATCCTCAAGCGAGCAGGACAAGCGTCGTAATGGGTGATCGTGCCAGGGCCATCCAGTTCTACCAGCAGGCCCAAGAGATAAAGGAAGGCAAGGTACCCAATGCGAATCCTGCGCAGGCTTATCAACTACTTTCGACTTCGGTGGTCACCGACCCTACGTTCGCCATGGGATTCTATGAACTGGGAAATGCCAACAGCGACAACCTATGGCGAGCTTCCGCAGTGGCCGCAATTCGAAGGGCACTGGAACTCGCAGACGGAAGAGATGGCGGTGACCTTACACCTGAATTTAGGGCAAAGGCTATCTCCAATCTCGCCCACAACCTTCATCACCTCGGACGTAACGTCGAAGCCAAGGACCTTGCACTGAAGGCCCTGAAGATGGATGATAAGCTGGCCAATGCATGGCTAACGCTGTCGCTGATCCAGAACGTACAGGGGAACCTTGGCAATGCGGAGATTTCGGCGGCCCGTGCCATGTCATTGGGTAGGACCCCGGCCATCGAGATCGGTCTGGCGTTCGCCCAGATGTACCAAGGCAAGTACCGAGAGGGTCTCAAGCATTTTGAAGCTCGATACGAGTACGTCCTCCGCCATTTTCTCGATTACCCATATCCACAATGGAAGGGCGAATCTGGAAAGACGGTGGCCGTCCTGACCGACCAAGGCATGGGGGATGTAATCTCCTTTGCCCGCTTTCTGCCAGCGCTGATCGAACGCTCGGCCTTTACCCACATCCGGGTCCACCCTGAGCTGGTGAAGCTCTTGAAGGTCCAATTGCAGCGCTATCAGAACATCTCCATCGAGCCGGTGCCATGCGCCTATCCACCGGCTGATTACTGGACGACCTTCATGTCGATCCCTACGGCCCTCGACCTATCCGACGATGAGATCAGGAATGCTCCATCCCTGCCTTGTCCTGATTTCAGGACTGACCCTTCTTGGAAATCCCCAGACCGTGACTTCCACATTGCTGTTACCTGGACTGGCTCGAATGCCAATTGGATTAACGGTCACCGGTCCTTCCCCATGGAACAGCTACTGGAACTGTATCGCATACCCGGGATACAGCTTTACTCCATGCAGGTTGACCAAGGCCAGCCCGGGGAACCATCCATGCGCATCCATGAAACCGGTGCTGCAACCCTGATCCGGGACATGAGGCCCTATATCCGAGACGTGACCGACACCATGGCCATCCTGAGGGAGATGGACCTTGTAGTGACATGCGAATCGATATTGGGCCACATTGCTGGACTAATGAATCTCGACTGCTTTATCCCTTACTCATACAATGGTGGTGACTTTCGATTGGGCCGTAGCGAACAGGGCTCCCTATGGTATCCAAAGCACCGCACCTTCAAGCAGGGGTCGGACGCCAACTGGGATTTGGTCTTCACCCGTATCCAGCTTGCGGTGAGGCAGAAGATAGAGGCTAAGAAGCAGAGACAGAGGAAGGTTGCTTGATGCCGGAGCTTTGCATCTTTCCTGTCTGCACAGACGGTGACACTTGCTACAATGCTTACAGGGCTTGTGAGCGTTGTCTTATATATCCAAGGCAACATGATGCCCATGTAATGGCATGGGTGGTGGATAGGGAAAGACAATGGCTGATACTAAGGGCATCGACTGGAGAAGCGTATTCTCTACTAACATCATCCGTGTAGGCTATGACTTCGACACCAATGAGCTTCTGGTAGAATGGAAGCGTAACGGCAAGATATCAGCTTACGGCCCAGACTTTCCCTTCACCGAGTTCGAGAAGGTCTCTAAAGCCCCATCTGTGGGCAGCATGGTAAAGAACGATGTCGTCCCCAAATACAAACACCATTACTTAAATTGAGAGAAAATCATGAGCCTAACGTTCGATGATCTGCGAAAGGCCAATACCAATCGCCAGAAGGAATGGGAAACCAGTTCTAAGCTTGACCTGTCATATTTGGGCAATGCTGCTGCTGGGGAGATGGGTGAGACCTGCAATGTGATCAAGAAGTTGGAGCGCGAGCGTCTTGGCCTTACTGGCTCGCGAGCTACCAAGCGGGAATTGGCTGATGAACTTGCCGACACGCTCATTTACCTCGACCTTATTGCCAACCGTGCTGGCATAAATCTGGGAGAGGCTGTGCGTAAGAAATACAACGATACCTCAGCGAAGTATGGGTTTGAGGAACGCCTGTGACTGAACCCCGCATCCTCGTTGCAGGCTCTGCCTACATCCACGATGAAGGCCTGCGTGAGCTATGCAAGCTATGGTCAAGGGTAATCCAGCATCTGGACCCCAATGTGGACATAGTTATCATCGACAGTGTATCGCCATTCGAGCCTGCGGTGTTTCTGGAATGGCCGGTAATAGAAGAGGGGCCGACAGACAAGGACTGGATTAACGCCTCGCCAGACGGCCGGTGTGTCTACCGCTTCAAGGAAAACATCGGGCACCTTTCTCGCGGCGGTCAGGATGGTGCCGGTCGGACCTTCTGCAAGAGCATCGAGCTAGGTATCGGAGGCGGATATGACTACGTGGTCATCATCGAGACTGATCTTATTTTTCTCCGCAGCGTTACGGAGATTTGCCAGCGTCTACAGCGCAGCGGCACACAGATTGCTGCGGTGGGAAATGCGCAATATCAATTCCCAGAGTTCGGTGTCTGTTTCATCGATTGTCGCTGGGCGAAAGAGTTCGACATCACAGGAAAATACAATTGGCTTTCTTCGCAACCGTGGCCCATTCCGGAGATACGACTCATGAACATCGTGCAGGACTGGCTGATGCTGCTGCCAGTTTACGGAATACGCATTGACCAGACCGGGCTAACGGCGCAAACTCTCCAGAATGCCTTCCCATATTATCCTCCAGCATGGGTCACCCACGCCCAGAGTCTCGATGTCTACATGAAGGCCATCATGCTGAATGGATTGACCCTGAAATGACCATTACCAGAGAGCGGCTCGTCGAACTTTTGAAATATGATGAAGGCACTGGAGACTTTTTCTGGCTGGAGAATAGAAAGAAGAATCCATATAGCGGAATGAAGGCTGGCACTATCTATAAGTCAAAGCATAATCCTGGGACTGGCTACATAGCTATTATCATTGATGGAAGGAGGTATTTGGCGCATCGGCTGGCGTGGCTTTGGGTCTATGGTTATGTTCCTGACTTTGACATTGACCACGATAATGGCGACGGCCTGAATAACAGGATTGGTAATCTAAGGGAATGCACTGTATCTCAAAATCACATGAACCGATGTAGATTGGGGAAGAACAATAAGTCTGGATTTAAAGGTGTAGCATATGTGGAAAATGGTAAATGGCATTGGTACATTGCCAACATAACGCTATCCGGTAAGACCAAATACCTTGGTTTATTTAAAGATGCCAAACAAGCAGCGCTGGCATATGATGTAGCGGCTACTGCCGCCTATGGTTCGTTTGCAAAAACCAACGCAATGTTAGGACTGATCTAATGCGCTTAGCCCCTCTCCACATCAACAATGACTACTACGATGAAGACTATCTGCGGGTCTTCGGCTTCAAGGGCCTTGGTAAGAACATCAAGGTGCATCGCAGCGTCGTGTTCATGGACCCCAGTAAGGTCAGTATCGGCAGCAATGTAAACATCGGTCCTTACTGTGTCTTCGGCAATGGTCTCACCATTGTTCTGGATGACATGATCATTGGACCATTCAATTACTTCGCTGGTGAAATAATCCAGGAGAAAGCCGATTCCGACCGTATTAAGGAACTGGAAGCGCTCTTGGCAGCGAAGGCCAAGGATGACTGAAGAACTGATCCAGCGCAAGCCGGTGGCTATCTTCGGTGCCGGTGGTCATGGCCTCCTAATCGGGGCGGTGCTGACCGGATGTGGCGACAAGATATTCTTTCTGGATGATCGGATGGATGCCCTGCTGGCGGTCGAGAGCATGGGGGCGCTGCTGGTCGGCGGGTCGGAGAAGCTGGAAGACCCAAGGTTCCTGCGTCGGCATGATCTGTTCATAGGTCTCGGTGACAATCAGAAGCGCCGCTATTTTAGTGAACTGGCTGCCAAGCACGGTGCTGAACTGGCTGTGCTCATCGATCCAGATGCCACCGTGATGAACGGATCGAAGCTGGATAATGGCGTGGTGGTCATGGCTCAGGCCGTGGTGTCATATAGCGCCAGACTGGGTAAGTCTGTCATCGTCAATACTGGTGCCATCGTTGAGCACGACTGTATTGTTGGCGATTATGCCAATCTATGCGTCGGGGTAAAGTTGATGGGTGGCGTTCATATAGGCGAGATGGCCTTCCTTGGTGGAGGGGCCATTGTTCTACCCAAGGTCAAGATAGGCGACCGTGCTGTTGTCGGTGCTGGCGCTGTCGTAACAAAGGATGTCCCAGATGGAGCAACAGTTGTCGGCAATCCAGCCCGGAGTTATTCCGATAGTGAGGCCATACTTTCCTGCGCTGGCGACAATATCGCAGCGATTAAGCCGCGCGCTCGATGAAGGCTGCATCACCAATAACGGCCCATATGTCCTCGATTTCGAAGCGCTGCTGAGCAAATATCTCGGCGCTCCGGCGCTGTGCTTTGCCTCTGGGCAGGCCGCCCTGACAGCCCTGCTGATGGCCAGCGAGATTTACGGGCAGGAAGTGATCTGCCCGTCATTCACCTTCCCCGCCACCCCAGACGCCGTACTGGCTGCTGGCGGTATTCCCGTATTTGCCGACATCAGCGTCGATACCCTCACCCTCAGTCCCATTGATGTCGAGAAAAGGATTACGCAGCAGACGGGAGCTATCCTTACGGTGGATGCTTATGGGATCGGGGCAGACTACACCACTCTCCAGAAGATCGCGAAAAAGCATCGCATTAAACTCCTTCGCGATAGCGCTCCAGCATTCGGAACGATCTGTCATAGCCAAGAAAACATTAGTGGCGTCTACTCGTTTCATGCAACAAAAGCCTTTGCAGTTGGTGAAGGTGGTTGTATAGTATCGCATGACGAAAGCCTGATGGCCAGAGCCAAGTTGATCCGCAACTTCGGCCTCGACAAAAACCATTCATGGCGGCTTCCCGGGATCAACGGCAAGATGACAGAAATCAGCGCCATCATTGGCATCCAGAGCCTCAAGGGCTGGCCTGACCGCTTGAACGAGCGGCAGAAGGTCAAGGCCAGACTGGATGCTTACCTGACCGGCATCACGGGCCTGACCGTGATCCATACTCCGGCCGGGCAATCCGTATCATGGTGCTATTGTCCTGTCCTTATCGACCCCATCGCATTCGGCTGCTCCCGCGATGAACTCCAGCGCCAGCTTGACGCCTTCAACATCTTCACCAGGAAGTATTATCCAGCCTGCCACAAGGAGAACTTCTCGGTCTACAGCGACCTGCGTGGGACCGATCTGCCCCGTACTGAACGCATCGCCAGTCAGGTCTTGGCACTCCCCTGCTACGAGTCCATGACCCCAATGGAATGCTGCCGCGTCGGTCAGACCATTTCCAATATCCAGAACATGGTCAGCACGGTGTATTCGTGAGGATTTTCTGTGCGGGCGCTGGCGGCTACGTCGGCATGGTGCTGTGCAAACAGCTTGTGAACCTCGGTCATGAGGTAACTGCCTTTGATCGCTACTTCTTCGGCAAGACTCCTGACGGATGTCTTGTTGCCAGAGGTGACATTAGAAAGCCCCCACCAAAAATAATGATGGATGGGTACGATGCCGTTGTTGATCTTGCTGGCCTGTCGAACGATGCTAGCTGTGAGATTGATGAGGAATACACGGCTGCCATTAATCAGACAGGAGGCCTCAGTCTTGCCATTGCTGCCAAAGACGCTGGTATAAGGCGATATGTCTATGCCAGTTCAGCCTCGGTCTATGGTCATGGTGATCAATTAAGCCTTACTGAAGCGAGCCCACTCAATCCATTGACGGCCTATTCCAGAAGCAAGGTGGTGATGGAAGATCATCTTGGCCGCATGGGAATTACTAATGGATTTGAGCCAGTCATCCTCCGCAACGCCACAGTCTTCGGTGTCTCGCCTCGCATGCGATTCGATCTGGCCGTCAATGTCATGACCATGCGAGCATGGCGGGACAAGGTGATCTACGTCATGGGCGGTGGCCAGCAGTGGCGTCCATTCATCCATGTCGAGGACGTAGCCAGAGCCATCATCTGGGCGCTGACGACAAGGAAGGAGGTTGTGGCAGGCCAGACCTTCAACGTGGGCTCCGACGATAACCAATGCACCGTGGAACATCTGGCTACGATGGTGGCGGCCTATTTTCCGGATGCCAAAATCCACCGCATTCCGGACAATACGGACGAACGCAGCTATCATCTGTCGTTCGACAAATTCTTCAAGGCCTCAGACCTGAGGCGGTTCAAGACGACAGATCACGGCATCACCGAGATCATCAGGGGCCTGAACAATGGCTCTATCGATCCCAACGATCCCCGCGCCATCACCCTGAACTGGTACAAATCCATGCTGGAATGGAAAGATAGGCTTGACCTTCTCGGGGCTGGCGGGCCTATACTCTGACCATGGCAACCCTCTGGAAGCGAGCATTATCAGATCAGTACCGCATGCTCCGGGCTGTGGCTGGTGCAGTGCGTAATACTGCTCACGCCCACGGTGCAGAGTTGCCGCATAATTTTGACCGCTCCGTTGCCAAACGGGCGGTAGGGACACTTTCGGCGGTAGATGCGCTGGAAGCGTTGGCGAGGACCACATCTCCTCGTCAGGACGGTTTGGGTGACGGTTTCTTATCGCCCAAGCCTAAGGGCTCTCGTTCTGTGAAGGGCTCTAAAGGGGATCGTCACACCACGCAATGGCGGTCCCCACTTCATTGCATCCAGTACGAGATCTCCCGCAAGATGTGGACTATCACCGATCCATCAGCGCGTGAGGCTTACATCGATGTGTTGCGGCTGCTGGCCAAGGAACAGGACAAGCTTAAGTGACACGGGAAGAGATAGCAGATCGCTTCAGAGCAATGGCGGATCGCATTGAACACAATAAGGATTCGCCTTTCGGCGGGGCGTTTGTTATGGTACCCCCGCAGGACCTTGAGCCTGTGGAGCTTCTTATCCTCGACACCCGCCAGTCCGCAGCCCAGTTCTACTCCAACATCGAGGTATTGGGCAGGGAACGGTTCAGCACCATGGCCGAGGAGGAACTTCGAAGGAAGGCATTCGGCGGAGTTAGATAATGTTCATTGACGAAGATGGCGCATCAGGCTGGACCCGTGCCAAGCGCGTCACCTTCGAAGAAGCCTTCCGGACCTTCCTCAATCACGTCACCATCAATTCCAAAGACACCGGCCCTACCATCCTCGGAGAACATCTCTTCGACGCACAAGAGCGATTCATCCAGTTCGTGTTCGATGGCTTAGAGCAGAACATCCATGACTTCTATGTGTTGAAAAGTAGACAATTAGGAAGCTCAACCTTAACGCGAGCTTTCTCTGTATTCTGGCTGGGGATGCATCCCGGACTGACCGGCGGCATCGTGTTCGACACCGACAGCAACAAGCTGTCTGCCCGCCGCGAAATCGAGAACATGATTCGGGATTTGCCCACCGAGATGGGGTTCCCGAAGATTGCGACCGCCAACCGCAATGGCATCACCCTTTCGAACCAATCGACCATCCTGTTCATGTCGGCCGGTGTGAAGAAGTCCCGTGGCAGCGGTACGCTGGGTCGGTCACTGGGGCTGTCCTACAGTCACGGTTCGGAAATGTGCTCATGGGACAATCATGAGGGCCTGATCGCCTACCGGAAGTCGCTGTCAGAAATCCATCCCAATCGGCTGTATGTCTGGGAATCCACCGCCCGTGGCTACAACGACTGGTACCATATGTGGGTCGAGGCCAAGGCTGACGTAGGCCAGAAGTCCTGCATCTTCCTGGGCTGGTGGAGCAAGCCCAACCAGCGCATCAAGAAGACCAGCCCTGACTTTGCTCGCTATGGCGTCCAGCTTCCGACCCCGAAGGAAGCCGAGAAGATCAGGCAGGTCAGGGAGCTATACCAGCACCAGATCACCCCTGAGCAACTAGCATGGATCAGGAAGGACTCTGACCCGCTGGCCAAGATGCTGGAGGGGGAGACATCGGTCGAGTATGAGGCATCCAGCTATCAGTTGGCCGAACAGCCATGGACCGAAGAGGATGCTTTCCAGCAATCAGGCTCGACATTCTTTGCCCCCGAATCACTGAAGGTACTGACCGATGAGCAGGCCAAAAACCCAAAGAGTTACTGGTCCTTTGCTACCTTCGCGGAATTTATCGATACCTCGGTACATCAAGTTACTAATCCCCGGACCGCCCATCTCAAGGTTTGGGATGAGCCCGTCGATGACAACGCCTATTATGTGGTGGCTGCTGACCCCGCTTGGGGAATGCGGGAAAAATCCGACCGCTCGGCACTTCAGGTGCTACGCTGTTATGCGGACGGATGTGATCAAGTAGCTGAATATGCGTGGCCATTGGTCGGGACCCGACAGTTTGCATGGTCCATTCTGGCGGTAGCGGCATGGTATGCCGGGCACTCCAATGACGTGCGGCTGATCGTGGAACTGAATGGCCCCGGACGCCCGGTCTGGGATGAAATCAACTCGGTGAAGCGCCACATCGCCGCCGGATATCAGCCCAAGGAAGTGGATGCGCTGGGGCTGAAGCGGATATTTGGCAACGTCAGGAACTATATCTTCACCCGCAATGATTCCCTCGATCAATCCAAAGCATGGCAGTGGGTGACGGCCAAGGGTGACGGCCCATCCAGCAAGGTACGCCTGATGGAGCGCATGCGAGACGCCACCTCGACCCAGAAGGTCCGCATCAGGTCCATCGAGCTGATCAACGAGATGAAGGGCGTCCAGCGCGGTGAGGACAACTCCATCGAAGCTCTGGGCAACAGCAAGGATGACCGGGTGCTGGCCATGGCTCTCGCCCTGATGTGCTGGGACGAACGGCTGGTTCCAGCCCTGTCCAGCCGCAAGCGGACCCGGGAGGCTGAAGAAAATCGCCGCAAGTTGACAATTCAGGATATGTATTCGTTGTATACCGAGCGGCAGTTTAACGATGTGCTGCGGCGCAAGACGCTGGACCGCAAAGCAACCTTGCGCCAGATGAAGCTGCAAGCACGGCTATATGGGAATCGAAGGTGAGTATGATCGGAATCCGCTGTCACCTATGTCGTGAGCGCTTCAGTTGGGACATCATGAAGGGCTATCCGACCCATTGTGAACGTTGCGGCGAGTTTATCGGCATTGCTGAGGATGCTCCAGAGGTAGCCACGCCTTACATATCGACTCCACAGAAGCGCGGTAAGACCGATGCCATCTATCGAGACATGGAGGAGAAATCCATTGCCAGAGCCGAGATGGCTGCTGCCGAGACCGGCCAGACTATGGCCGAAGTCTCCCACCTCAAGATGACCGACATGAAGGACAATCTGAAGGAGGGAGATCAGGCCTTCTCGAACAATCTCCAGAACAACCCTGTCCAGCAGGCCATGGAGCGCGCCCCTGCCGGAGCCACTGGCTTCAGTGACAGCAAGGCCATGGCCATCCAAGCCAGCGCTGGAACGCGACAGGGGCCATTGCCTAATGCCGGAACAAACTTTATTCATGGCATGGGCGGTCTCCGGGACAAGCATGCGACCAAGTTTCACGCGCCCGTCTCCAGCATGCCCGGGAACGGCACAAGGACTAGGTAATGCTCAACATACCCAGTGACCGGAAGGCTCTAGTTGTCTGGGCTCAGAACCTGATTGAAGCGTGCCGGGCCAGTTCAGGAGACCGTGCTTCGCTATACCGGCTGCTGGCGACACTGGTAGAAACTGGTACTGACGACCCCGCCACGCGCTCCCGCATGAACCTGATGTACCACCATCTGCGCCGCACAGAATCCCATCTGTTCAGCCCGATCCAGATGCAGTTTGCCATCGATTTCGAGCGGGAATACCCCAAGCAGGTCTATGAGCGCGGTCAGGCCGTGGGCCGGGTGCTGACCCGAAACTGGGCGCTGAACGATACCGACCGGGCCTTTGCGCAGGGCGTATTCGAGGCCCTGAAGTATGGGGCCTGCATTCTCAAGCAATGGGTCGAGGAATCGGGGCCTAAACGCTCCCCGAAATACCGACGCAAGCTGATCATGCCGTGGCAGTTCGGGGTCTACCGTGAGGACGAAGGCGATCTAGACCTTCAATCGGCCATGGTCGAGACCACCTACCTGTCGATGCCTCAAATCTGGCAGCGCATTGCTCATCTGCCTGATGCTGGCAACCTGATGAAGCGGATCAGCAGCCATGCCCAACGAGGGACAGCCCCGGATGACCCCTCCAGCTTCCTCGGCAACATCCTCTCGACCAACACCATCAACACCTCTGGCAATACGATTGCTGGCGCTGGTTCTCCTGGCGGTGTGGCTATTTTCGGTGCTCCGTCTGCGCCGACGCCGGGCGCTTCGGTAGATGTCGATCTGGTCAAGTTCCATGAAATCTGGGTCAAGGGGCCGGAGGATTACGTCACCATTCAGCTTATCGATCCCGATGTCCTGATCATGCCCTACTTCTCCGGCGACATGATGACGCGGAAGACCAATGCCCTGATCCCCGGCAAGATCAACAGCGGTATCCACCCATACACACTGATCCAGCCCAACGAGACCTCCGGGAACTTCTGGGGCCGCAGCGAGATCATCGATCTGATCGAACCGCAGGTCATGATTACCCAGACCACCAATGATGCCCGCCGTCTGTTCGGCCTTCAGGTGGACAAGTATCTGGCTTTCCAAGGAGTGGATGGCGACATCGATGAAGTCTATGACACTATGCGTTCCGCTGGTTATGCAAACCTTGGGCAGAATGGTCAGGTCAATGACCTTACGCCGAAGTTTCCTCCGGAAACACTTCCCTACATGAAGTCGCTGATTGACAGCTTCAACATCATCGGCGGATTCCCTTCGGTCATGCAGGGTGAAGGCGATGCGGGTGTCCGCGCGGGCTCGCACGCAGACACCTTGCTGAAGACAGGTTCACCGCGTCTGCGCAGTATGTCGCTGGCGGTAGAACGCAACTGCGCCCATGCCGGTGAGCTAACGCTGGCGCTGGCCGAGGTCAAGGACGGCTCGAACTACTGGACCAACGGCAAGACCATGGATGACATCAAGGAAACGTCATTCATCCTGAACGATCTGCCAGATGACCGCCATGTTATCATCGATTCCCATAGCACCTCACCGATCTTCATGGATGACCATGAGCAACTGGTAGCCTTCGGAGCCAAGCTGGGCTGGATCGGGGCAGAAGAGGGCATCCGCATGCTGCCACTGCCTAACCAGGAACTGCTGATCGCCAAATACAACGAGCGTCAGGAAGCCGCTGCTAAGGAAAAGCAGCAGATGATGCAGCAGTATCCGGACCTCGGGGAGAAGGTTGCGCTCAAGTCTATGACCGGCCGCAAGTAGGAACCTCGACGCTTGACAGAGAAATCAAAGGGCTATACCCATTGCTTTGTCTAGACGTTTAAACGAGGACGCTAAGTTAAGCATGCCTTTCCCTGGTGCCCCTGGTGCAGCTCCGACCCCAGCGCCCGCCGCTCCTCCCCAAATGGGCGCTGGTGGTGCTCCCGGTGCTGGTCCAAAACCGCCTCCCTTCGGTTCCTCTCCGGCTGTAACGCCGAATGCGAACCAAGGTTTGCAGGTCGCTGGGATGATGAAGGTCGGCACTGCGCTGAAGATGCTGACCGGTGCGTTGAACGATTACGGCCCCACTTCCGAAGAGGGCCAAGGAATTCTGAAGGCGCTGACATCGCTTTCAAAACTGGCTAAGCCGGGTTCTGTTAGCCCGGCCGGTGAAGCTAACCAGCTTCAGAAGGCTCAACTGCAAAACGCGCAGAATAGCTCTCTGATGGCCGCCACGAAGCAGGGAATTGACCAGCAGCAGGCTGGAGGCCCCGGTGGAGCACCACCCGCTCCGCCCAGCCCGCCGCAAGGCACAATGTAACCGGAGGAGAGAATCATGGCCGTCGATATCTTTAAGAATTCCACGATGAAAATCCCCAAGTCTGACAAGCAGATCGTCCGTGTAGACATGGAAGAAGATGAGTTGCAGGGACGCAAGGACCATCTCCCGAATCAGGAGAAGTCCGACATTCTGAGCATCTCTCACGTCACCAGCCGGAAGTGATCCATGGCAGTCGAGGTTGATGAAGTCCAGTTAGCCAATCTTCAGAATACAGCGAAGATTGTGCAGGGCTTGCTCCAGAACCCGAAGACCCGGGGCAAGGTGCTGGCGGCCTACAAGGAAGCCCACCCCAATGCCCACGTCCCCGAGATAGACGGGCAGGCCCCGGTCATCCAGCGCATCGAGGGTATCGAGCGGGCGGTCATGACTTTCATCACCGAATCCAAGACAGCAGCTGACAAGAAGGAAGTCGATGGGCAGATTGCCCGCCTTCGATCCGATCAGGAAAAAGGACGCAAGCTCTTGAAGGACAAGGGCTATACGCCCGAAGGCATCAAGGCCCTGGAAGAGTTCCGCGATACCAAGGGTCTTGTCGAATACGAGGACGCAGTTCGCCTCTACGAACTCGACAACCCTCCGCCCCAGGTCAACGATCCCTCCGGCCTCGGCGGCCACAACTTCTTCGAAGCCATCCGGCACGAAGCCGATCAGAACGACTTCCACAAGCATCTATTCGAGACCCAAGGCAACAACGATGGCGTCGTTGAACGTGAAGCCATGAACGCCATCAGAGAACTCAGGGGCGCGGGTTCGCGTCGGTAACTAGGAGATAGACCATCATGCCGATCAGCGGTACCGGGGTAGTTCCCAGCGGGCAACTCTACACGGAACTTGCAGCCGTAACTCGCAGGGCATTCGTTCCACAACTTGTGGTTCAGCTCTATTTTGCCTCCCCATCCCTCTTCTACATGATGGGCAATGCGCAGAAGGCTGCCGGTGGTCTCAATCAGGTCACCGTACCTGTGCAGGGCCAGTCCATGGTTCAGGGCAATTTCACCGGTTACGGTGGTGGGTTCCCTCAGCCAGTGGTCATCCCGGGCGTGCAGGACGGCCAATGGAACCTTTCCTACTGGGTGGTTCCGATTCCGATTCCGTTCGGTGAGTCTGTGATCCAGTCCACCGAGGCGGTCATTCCGCTGCTCAAGGCTCGCATGAACGATGCCTATGCGGTGACGAAGCAGAAGATGGCCTCATTGCTCTACACCAATAACAGTGCCAACCCGCTGTATCCGGACAGCTTCCAGTCCGCGTTCGACAACGGAACCAACTTTGCCACCTACGGCGGCATCAACCGTACCACGACCGGCAACTCGTTCTGGCAGGGCCAGTATATCAACCTTGCCGCTGCTCCCTACACCGGGTTCTCGGTGGCCACGCTGGGCATGACCAAGCAGTCGATGTCCACGGTTCTGGCCAAGATCACCGACACTGCCGGTGGCGAGAAGCCCACCGCAGTCATCATGAACCCCGGTGACTATGCCACCCTCGACAACTCGATCACCGCGACCGAGAACGTGTTCGTAGACCCGAACAAGGAATACGGCGGCTCATCGGCCTCGATCCGGTCCGTCTTCACCAACATCTTCATCGCGGGCGTCCCGATCTTTGCGGATCACTTCTGTCCGCAGGGAAGCTTGTTCATCTTCAATGCCAAGTACACCGCTATGTACCTGTCGGAGGATGCGGCATTCGACTTCTCCGGCTTCCAGAGCCTGATCCCACTGAACCAGATCGGTCAGCAGGGCATCGTGGTCTGCGGTTATGATCTACTGTCAACCAAGCCTGTATCCGGAGCATGGTGCTTTGGGGTCGGAAATCCGGCTTTTTGAAGCAATATCAACTACTTAGTAGGATGTCTCGAAACTAACACCTGAGCAACTCGGTACATGTCTTCATCGGTGCCAATGCCCTTAAACTGGTTGAGGCTCCAAATGATAAAGCGGCAATTATCCGGGGTGTATCCTGCTCTAGGAGTGACTTGATCGAGGCTCGGAGAATGAAAATGAGGACGGCCATTTATACCAACGACGAAAGGAATGCCGGTCAGTTCACATCGGCCCGTCCATCGTTGTGTGGCCCACTCCTCGGTCAAACTATAAGGAATGCCAAGTTTGGCCGCTCGAATTTTAGCGGCCCTGAGCATGAACAGCCAAGGATAATCCTCGTATGACGAACGATAAAGGATTTTCCGCTTTCCGTTTCGCTGCTCTTTGTTCTGATGGTGGCTTGCGCGATTGCGGGCATAGATCAGATCGCGGTTCTTCTCAAGGCTCCGAGTATCAATCGCCCGCGCCTTCTCTGGATTCGCTGCTCGCCAATCTCGAATGCGCTTCGCAGCAGCTTCAGGGTCTCGGGCGTAAAGAGCCTTCTTGTAGGCCTGATATGCTTCAGGATCAGTCTTCCGCTGCGCAGCAATCTTCGCATTGCTGGCTCGGTTCTTACAACGCTTCGAGCAGAACTTCTGCTGGGTTTGGGAAGGCTCAAAGTCTTTTGAGCAACTGGGGCAAATCATTTGTCCGTTATACCATGCGCTTGGCTTTACGTCAAGCCGTAATGCCACGCAACTTAGCGCAAGGAGCAAACTAACATGGGTCAGCGTATTTCAGGTGCAGGGGTAGGTCTCGCGATTCCTTCCTATGCTTTTCCGACCGAACTCAACCCGGCCAACACCCCGTTTGATCTTGGTAGCGCCTACCAAGGTTTGGCTCCCGGGCAGGCGATAGCAGTCCCGGCTGGCTCATGGCTTCTCAATCCAGGTCCGTACTCGGTCATCCAGTACATGGACCCGATCAGCAATGTCTGGCGCGGGCTTAGCTCTGCGCTGGTCAAGAGCGTCCCTGTCATCAGCGACGGCTTCAACTACCGTGTTGCCAACCTGACCGGATGCCCAGTGTCGGCGGTGGTTACCACTGGCGGTTCGGGTTACATTCAGTCCTCGACCACGGTCACCTCGTCCTCGGGTGGTTCGACGTGGCGCGCGGTGGTCGGCGGCATGGTGTCGCTATCGACCATCTCCAACGCTGGTTCCGGCTACGGCATCCCGCCGATGCTGTTCATTGCCTCCCCGCCGGTCAATGGCGTTCAGGCCTCTGGCTACTGCACCCTCCAGTCTGGAACCGTCTCAGCGGTCACCCTGACCAATGTGGGCGGCGGCTATACCACGGCCCCCACCGCAGTCATCGTCACCAGCCCCTACGATCCGAACTTCATCGCTGGCTCGACCATCGTCCAGGCAGTTGTGGCGTTTACCCTTGTTGGCTCGGGCTCGATTGCAGCCATCGTCTGCACCAATAATGGTGCCTCGATTGCTGCTGCTCCGACCCTGACCATTGCCGGGGCTGGTGCTTCCGGTGCTGCTACCGCGCTCCGCATGAGCACCTTCGCTTCGGCAACGGTGGCTTCGGCGGGAACATGGACCGGTGGTGCCTACATGAGCACGGTTGGTGGTGGTGCCGCTGCTACGGCTCAGTTCGCCAACCCGGCCATTGACGGGACCGGGTTCATCCCGCGACCGGCGCAAGCCAGCCTGTTGGGTGCGACCTCGATTTCGAGTGTTGGAACCATCTACGATGGCGGCCTGTTCGTCAGTGCCCCGACCGTGATTGTCGGTGCAGTGGGCGGGGCGCTTGCTCCGGCTTCTACTGCGACCGTCACTGCTACCTATGCTGGGGCTGGAGACGGAGTATTGCTGCAACCCTTCGCCTAAGTAACCTCCAACACAAGCCGTCATTCGCTTGTGAAACTCTGGCGGCATGGGTATCATCCTGTGCCGCCTTTTTCTTATCCGGGATGCTCATGCTTGACCAATATGTGCTCCGCACCCAGCAACTCCTGCAAGCCCCGGCAGCGCCGAATGAGCTGTATGCCGAGGCAAGTATAATCCAGTGGGTCAACCAAGCCCGGGGGCAGCTTGCCGGTGAGGGCAAGTGCATTCGAGCTATTGGCGTCATTACGACTGTAGAAGGCCAGCGGTCATACAACTTTTCCAGCATTAACTTTGGTGATCCTGCGGTCACTGGGATTGTCGGGGCTATCAATATCCGTAGCATCCAGGTCAGCATTGGCGATGGTATGCGCTGGATGAATGCGAGGGGGTGGACGTGGTTCAATTTCTACAACATGAGCAATGTGACACCTGAGGAGGGCGAGCCCGCTGAGTGGGCTCAGTTGGCGCAAGGGGCTAACGGCTCGATTTTTATCGATCCAGTCCCTGACACTGAATACCTTCTGAGATGTGATTGTATCTGCTATCCACTCAATCTGGTGGACGATTCCACGGTAGAAGCCATCCCGTATCTCTGGACGGATGCCGTGGCTTATTTCGCGGCCTATCTGGCCTTCCTGTCAGCCCAGTCTCCCGCTCGACAAAACGATGCCGCGCGCATGTTCGAGCATTACACCACGTTCTGCGATAGAGCCCGTCAGTTCGCTACCCCAGATGTCAACTACACCATGTACCCACAGAGCAAGGACCCGGCTCAATTAGCCAAATTGGGTCTTAGCCCGAAGAACGCTGCTGGAGGACAATGATGGTCATCGACGAGAAAGAGCCCAAGGCTAAGACAGAGATGGAAGCCAAACTACCCGGGGCTGAAGTTGCTGAGGGGGCGAAGACCGATCCGAACGGTACTGGATTGTATAAATTCCTGTTCGAATTCCTGAAAGCCAACCCGGATATTGCCCGTGAGATGTCCACCCGCATGAAGGCGGTCACCAACGGCCAGCAGCTTCAAGGCTTGAAGGGCAGCATGGGCGGCGCTCCTGGTGGTGCTCCTCCGCAGCCTATGGGCGGCCAACCTCCGCAACAAATGGCAGGCGATGTCATCCCGCTGGCTGGCGAGCGTAGCATGGGTCCTCCGGTGCCGCAGAATGTCGGGGCATCGGCTCCATATGCGACCGGAGATCAGACAGCCCCCAACGTCAAGTCCATCGGCCAGCCTACGCTACAGGAATGGATAGCTAACGTAAAAGCCAGACAAGGCGGATAATGGCACTCAAGGACTATCTGCAAGCCACCCAGCGCTTCCTGCGTGAGGCAAATCAGGAACTCATCAATCCCGGTGATCTGGTTGCCTACGTCAACAGGGCGCGTCGTGAGATTGCCATGCGGGCTCAGGCCATTCGTATCCTGACGCCTATCTCAGGCTCTGTCGTTAACTGCAATCTGGTCAGCGGCGGCACGGGCTATACCAACAACCCCACCATCACCATCTCTGCCCCCGACTTTCCGTCTGGTACCACGCCATCGCCACAGGGCGCTCAGGCCACGGCATTGGCCATCGTCAACAACGGGGTCATTGAGGCTATCGATATTCAATTCGGTGGTTATGGCTATTGGCAGCCCACTGTGACCATCACCGATGCTACTGGGACCGGTGCTTCGGCAACGCTGGAATTGTCTCCTATCCACCATCAGAACCAAGGGCAGGAAGTCTATCCATTCAGTTCTGTAGACCTGTCAGCCTTCCCGGGCGTGGAAAGTGTTTACTGGGTGCGTAAGTGCTCGATCATCTTTTCCAATTCACGCTACACGGTCAGGATGTATTCGTTCTCGACCTATAATGCGCAGATCAGAAATTTCCCGTTCCAATATCAATATACATCGTTCTTCGCTGCTCAATACGGTAGAGGGACTGGAGGCTCCCTGTATTTATATCCTCAACCCAGCCAACCCTACCAGATGGAATGGGATTGTCAGTGTTTACCATCCGATCTAGTGGATGATAACAGTCCAGAAGCTGTACCAATGCCTTTTACGGAAGCTGTCCCATGGTACGCAGCACACCTTGGGATGGTGGAATTGCAAAATTACAACTCAGCCCAATTTTTCCTACAGATGTTCGAATCAAGAATGAAAGCATATCAACAAGCTTCACAGCCTGGTGGCAGCATCGACGCCTATGGTGGGAGATGGTGACATGCTGTCAGCAATTGCTTTGGCTATCAGATACATTTCTTCTTCGCTGCCGTCTCGTTTCAAAGAATTCACCGCCCATATCACGAACCGGCAGTTATCTTTCAAATATCCGATGGATGGATTGATCCTGTCAATGCTGGGGCAAAAGTTTCGGCGCTTGTATCCAGAGCGCTGTTCTGGTGAGGCAAAAGGAAGGTTACTTACCTCACACCTTCCGGTCCATCTCGCAACCGCCCATTCGTTATCAAGATCATGGTCGAGACCATTGCGGAGAGCTTTGCCTTTTGTGCTTTCAAGCAGGGTTGCCCATGGCTGAACCGCAAGAACGGCAATACGTCGATTGTGTCTCCACTGTTTCTGGTAGGCAGCATGTCTCTCCTTATTTTTTAAGTACCACTCCTGATGTCGCAGTCTTCTGGCCTCCAAATACTTTGGAGAGGAATGGAAGGCCTTATTTCGACACTTATGCGAACAAAATCGGCTGCGCTTTTTCCATGGATTCTGGAATGCAGTTCCGCATCCTTCGCAAGTTTGGATTGGTGTGGTCATATCTTTCATGGTATGAGATAATAGTAAGTTACAGTTCAAATGTCAAGGCTAGCTATACCTAATGCCGATCAAGTCCCGCCCCATCGAACCGGAAAAGCCGAATCCGTATCTCAATACGCCCATTGGTCCACTCATCATGGAGCAGTTTCAGGGCATCAATACCTATACGACGCGCCCCGGTGTTGACGATAAGGAGTGCTGGTGGATCGATGGGTTTATCTGTCTCAACGAGCGCAATCTGCGAACCCTTTATGGTCCCACACTGACGATAGTTTACAGTGAGCCTGGGGGGCCTACCTCCTCTCCTATATCGTTTTTTGCGTTCGCTAATATCGCTGCCGACCCTTTTGCCATCGTCGTCCATGCTAACGGCTCGATTGATGCCGTAAACACGAACACCCTTCTCATTACTACGATTGCTGCCGCTGGTACAATTCTGAACCCTTCTCGACTCAATACGGCGATTACCCAGTATGGCAGCCAGTACGTTCTGATCGTAAGCGACCAGACCGATGGCTACTTCATCTGGGATGGGACCACATTCTATTTTCCGGGGGATGTCGGCCCGTTTGGGACTGTGCCTTCCGGCATCGCAGGCAATGGGATCGAGACCTACCAGGGGCGTGTCTGGATCATCAACGGAGACCAGCTTAGCTTCTCTGCCCCGGGTTCGGTGGTGCTATTTGCCAGTGGCGGTGGCGGCAATGTCACCTCGTCCGACAGCTTCCTGCGAGTCCGCTATACTGCGCTGGTGCAGACCAACGGCTTTCTGTACCTGATAGGGGATTCGTCGGTCAGTTATATCTCTGGTGTCCAAACCTCGGGTAGTCCGCCTGTAACCATCTTCACCCAGCTTAATGCCGATCCGGAAGTGGGCACGCCTTGGCCGTCAACGGTGACGACATTCGGCAGAAGCATCGTGTTTGCAAACGCTTTTGGGGCACATATCAACTATGGTGCCGCCGTCACCAAGATCAGCGATCCCCTGAATGGCATCTACAATACTGTTCCTAACTTTGCCGGATTGTCCCCATCGTCGGCCAAGTCGATCCTGTTCGGAATCAAGGTCTGGATGCTGCTGCTACCGATCATTGACCCGATAACGGCCCAGTTTGTCAACAAACTGCTGATCTGGGATGGGAAAAAGTGGTCCACTTCTGGCCAAGGCATCAACCTGATCTACATCCAGCATCAGGAAATTGAATCTGTGCTGACGGCATGGGGTACTGACGGCATCAATCTTTACAAGCTATTCACCAAGCCAGACCACACCCTCCAGAAGATTGTACAGTCGAAGTTCTGGGACAAGCCGGTTGGATATCAAGCCACCAAGACAGTGGGGCGGGCCTATGGAATGGCCAAATACTACAATTTCAACCATCCGAACGTCACCCTTTACCTCGACAACGAGAACGGGTCCTCAAGCCCGGTCACCTTGGTCCCGCCCCAGATTATCCCGGTGGTCAATGCTGCTGGGAATATCATCCCGACCGTGAATGCCATGGGCGATGTCATCGTTGTGATCTCTTCGTGGGATATTGCCCCCTATGCCGCACAGGCTGTGGGCCAGCAGGGTAAGGTAATTGGAATGACGGCCACGACATTTGCTGAAGATATGGCTATAATCTCCCTGATGTTCCAACCAGAAGTCGCAAGGGTGGATGGATAAACATGGCTTTGCCTTTTCTCTTCGCTAACGTCTCGACGCTGGCAACTCCCGCGCTAGATACAAACTACGCTGCCTTGGGAGCGCTCACCCCGATCCCATGCGATGTTGCCGGTACCAATTCCCTGACACTGGCCCCTCTGGCCTCGACACCTACGGTGGCGGCCTATTCGAACTACATGCAGTTCACCGGTATTGCGGTGCAGACCAACACGTCATCTGTATCGGCTATTGTCAACGCCGTTGCTCTCCTCCCGGTCTACAAGGACACCTCAGGAAGCCCCGCTGTCCTGACCGGTGGTGAGATTGTAGCAACCTGTGCCTTTGGCCTGCTGTATGACTCCGCGCTGAACTCCGGCAATGGCGGCTTCCACCTGATGCAGATCACTGGTGCTGGTGGTGGGGGTGGTGCCGTTCCGGGCGGGGCCAACACTGACGTTCAGTTCAATGATAACGGAGCCTTTGGCGGCAATAGCGGATTCACTTACGATATAACCACGCTGCTTGCTGTCCAGCTAACCAATGCCAGCACTGTGGCTAATGGTGGCGACATTAACCTTCGCTCTGGTGATGGTGGGTCTACCAGTGGAGGAGGAGGCCGCATTGACATTCTAGGAGGCGTTGGCGTCGGGGCTCACCCCGGCGGCGTTGTCAATATACAAGGCGGCAACGGCGGGGACACCGGCTCTGGTGCTGACGTAGGTCTAGCTGGCGGCTTTGGTGGCGCTACTGCAGGAAACGGCGGCGCTATCAACATTGTCTCCGGAGATGCTGGAGGCGCTGGAGACGGCGGCGTGATTCAGATAACCGGCGGCCTTGGCACCGCTGGTACTGGCGGCAATATCACCATTCTTGGCGGTGATGGTGACAATGATGACGGCGGCAATGTTTCACTGACTGGCGGCAGAGCCGGTGGTGCCGGGACGGGTGGCAACGCTGGCGTATTTGCCGGTGACGGCGGCTCTGGGGGTACCGGAGACGGCGGGCGAGCCGACCTATTTGCGGGTAATGGCTCGTCAACTTCCGGGAGCGGAGGTGCCGTCAATATTCAATCTGGCAATGCTCTTACTCTCGGTGCGGGCGGCGCTATAACTATTGTTGGTGGTACTGCTGTTGGTGGTGGCAATGATGTTGGCGGCGCTATTTCCATTACAGCCGGTAATAGTACCGGTAACATTCCGGGCGCAGGCGTTACCATAAATGCCGGTGCTGGAACAGGCGCGGTTTCCAGCGGCGGAAATGTTTCCGTCAATGCAGGCCCCATGGGGACTGCTACTGGCCCCGGAGGCAATGTTGCGATTACAGCAGGCCAAGGCGGCCTCGCCGCTGGAGGCGGCGGCAATGTCGTAATCACTTCTGGGCTTGCCACCACTACTGGTGATGGGGGAAGTATTTCTCTCGTTGTCGGTGCAGGCGGCGGGGGTGGCATCCAAGGCCACATCAAGCTGGGGCTTATTCAAGACCTTGCAACCGATGCAGCCGCTTCGGTGAGCGGCGTTCCGATTGATGGTATATATCGCAGCGGGTCAGCCCTCAAGATACGAACCGGGGCTGGAAGTTCTGGCGTAACTTTCATTACCTCTGCTGCGTCATCGATAAGCTGGGCCAATATCCCGGCCACCAGCGCTAGCGTCTCCACCATATTCACCAGCGGAGCCAGCGTTGGTGATGTCGTAACTGTGGGGACCCCAGCCAGTGTTCCGACCGGCATCATCTTCTTTGGGTGGGTCTCCAGCGTATCCACTGTCTCGCTACAGGCCTACAATGTTACAGCAGCTTCCATCACGCCGGTGGCCGGGACCTATCGAGTAGCTGTCAGCAGGTACACCTAATGTCATTGGCCTCCCTGCTAAATGTACCCAGCGACAAGGACGAATTGGATATGTGGGGATTTTGCCATATGGCCCATCACCGCGATATCAATCAGCGGATTTTTGAGCTAACTAACATTCATCTGGACGAGTTCATCCTCGACCCCTTGAATCCGAACAACCCCGGAGGCTGGGCAAACCAGCATCAGGCCATGCACAATCAGGTCAATACATTGCTGGGGACATCTGGCTTCGATCTGACCTCGCCAGACTTCAAGGACCCGACGAATCTGGCAGGGTGGATACAATCTAATGTTAGCGATCATAGACAATGGGCAGACATCTTGGGCGTGGGCTAAGGAGAGAAAATGACTGAAGCAGCTTTGGCTAAATTCGATGTTATGGTGGACCCAGCACAGCACATTGTCAGGGCATGTGATCTTCCACAGCTTGCCGACCGTGCCGGATGGCTCGCACCGCGTCTGCGTGCTCTATTTCCCGGATACCAGGACGCCCACATCATGGGATGGCTCCGGACCATGGCGGGCACCAACGGTACCAGCAACTACCGTCTGGTCTGTACCGATAATGCCGTCGCCCTCTCTGAGTACCGCAATGAAAAGCTGGTCGTAGCTCCTTTCATCATCGATCACTTCGTTGTCGTCAACGAGGGTGCCGACATCAGCGAGGGTCAGGCCCTCTACGACGACATGAACCGTTGGGGGATGTCTATCGGGGCATCGGAAATCCACATCAACTCCAGATCGGATGTCTCGCGTCAGTTGGTCGAGGAAAGACTGGGCAAGACCATCGAACGCAAGGCGCTCTGCGCCAAGGTAGGCAAATGAATGCTCTGGTAGGCCAGATCAGGGAGGCAAACCTAGCCGATATTGACTTCATTCTTCGGCTGGGCCGCAGGATGTATCCGGGCGAGCCTATCCACAATGGCCTGCCATGGGTGATCGAGTGCATGAGGCGGCCTGATAGGCTGGTATTGGTCTCGGATTATGGCGTGGGGATAGCCTCGATCTTCTTCGCCTATGGCTTCGTCAAGAGGGCCAATATGGACATTCTAGCCATAGAGCCGGGCCACGGACTGCATGTTGTGAGTTTCCTTAGAGCTATGATACGGTGGAGCCAGTTCCAGAAGGCCACTGCCCTCAATGTCGGGTCAGACAGGGGGGTGGATTTTGGCCCGGCTATCAAGCGACTGAATGTCGGCGGCAAACAGAAAGCCCCCGGCTATCTTATTACTCTGTAGGGAGCCGCCATGGCTGATCCAATTACCGATGCAGCAGCCGCCGAAGGAATAGGTTCCCTATTTGGTGCGGGCGACTTTTTGGGTCTTGGAAGTCTGTTTGGCGCTGGCGATGCTGCTGCCGGGGCTGGTGCAGGAGCCGCCGATGCTCTTGGAGCGGGAGCGGCAACCGCAGGCGACTATGCCTTCAACCCCGGCTTTTCATCTGGCGTGTTCGATTATCTCGGTGGCGATGCGGCGGCCAGTGCTATCCCGGCTGCCGATGCAGCCAGCGGCCTTGGTACGGCTGGCGATACGGCTGGCTTTGGCAATTCAGCCACCTCTACGGCTGGTTCGTCAGCCTTCGATCCCGGCTCCTATGCCAGTGGTGCCGCCAGTACGCCGGATTGGCTGAATGGCGGGGCTCTGTTTGATACCAGCGCGGCGGGCGCACTTCCGGGCGGTGAAACCCCCTTCAGTGGTGTTGGCTCTGGGGTAAGCTCCTTCGGAGATACCATGGCCGCTGGTGGTAGCGGTCCTGTGGCCTCAACCGGCCTTCAGGGCGGGGGTGACTTTGCTGCTGGCGGGCCTTCCGCGTTTACTCCCGGAAGTGGCATTCAGGTTCCCGACCCCAGCTCTATCGATCCAACCTCGCTGGCTGCAACCGGTGATGTAACCACTCCGGCCAACGCCACGCCAACCGCTGGGACGCTGCCGCAGAATTCTCCCATACAGCCAGGACCTCAAGTCACTGATGCCAGCGGTACGGTCAATGCGCCCGGCCTGACCACAGAGATGACTGGTGGGTCAGGCCCAGTTGCTGGCCCCGGCAACGCGCTGACACCAGCGGCTACAAATACGGCAAATGCCGCCTCGTCCGGGGGCAAGTTCCTTGGCATGGACATCGGTAAACCCACTCTTCTGGGTGGTGCAGGGTTGGCGCTTTCCGGAGGCCTGCTGGCCACCAATCTGCTGCGGAACAATGTCCCCGGTCAGGATCAGGTCAATTCCATCAACAGCAATATCCCGCAGATACAGAGCGTGGTCGATAGCGCAAACAAACAGGCTGCTGCCATTCAGGCTAGCACCGGTCCATTGACTGCCGATGCTCAGGCCATGATGTCCTATGTCAGTCAGGGCACGCTGCCTCCGGCGATGCAGGCTCAGGTAGCCAATGGCGTGCAAGCAGCCAAATCTCAGGCAGCGTCGATCATGGCCCAGCACGGGCTGTCGGCTGATCCAACCAGGAATGCTCAACTGAAACAGCAGTTCGACACCATCGATTCTCAGGCTCTCCAGCTTCAGGGAACGCTAGCTACTCAGCTTTACCAGTCCGGATTGCAGGCTCAGCAGACCGTCAACCAAACGAACCAGACCGCTAATCAGATGCAGACTACCGCTTTAAGCGCACTCGGCCTCAACCAGACCACCTATCTGGCATTGCAGAAAATCTACTCTGACCAAGATGCCAAGACGCAGGCTGCCGTCACCAACTTTGCGACCGCACTTGGCAAGATGGGTACCGGTAGCAGCGGTAGTGGTACAACCATCAAGATCGGTGGCACCTGATGGCTGATACCGAAGCCGATGATGACGTAGAGGTAAAACCGCAGCAGACAGCGGATGCCTCTACCACTCCGGCTGCACCAGCCCCACCGCCGGGGCCATCGGCATTCTCTGATAGTCAGGCCCCATGGCAGAACCCGTTCACCAAACTGGCAGAGGGTATGCCGACGCCTGACTACAAGCAGGCGCTGGATAACAAGCGCATCGTCAATGACGCCGAGATCAGGGCGGTTCAGGGCCAAACCGGCAAGATGGCTGCTGACAACCAGCGCCTCGGCAATATGGCGGAGGCCAAGAACGCCCAGATACAGGCCGTCGATCCCAACCAGATGACCACTTGGGACGCCAAAGCCAAACAGGCTCAGTACTCGACCTCTCCGTTCGAGGCTTTCGGCTCCTTTGCCATGATTGCCTCACTGGGTATGGCAGCCTTTGCCCGTGCTCCGATGACAGCCTCGCTGAACGCCATGGCAGGTGTCATGAACGGCATCAAGGAAGGCAACGATCAGGCCTATGACCGTGATTATGCGTCATGGAAGGAAAACAATAACGTCTTCCAGAAGCGCTTCGACGTGATGAAGTCCCAACTGTCCTCAGACATGGACCTATGGAAGACCAAGGGGGCAATGGGCAAGGAAGACCTGTCGAATACCCTGCTGAAGTACGGTCTCTACAAGCAAAAAGCCCTGCTGGATGCCGGTCTTGATGATGTCCTGATGGAGTCACTGACCAAGCAGGCTGATGCCGTCAGTAAGATGGCTACTGCTTCCGAGAAGATCGAGGATCAGCATGCGTTGGTCGAGGCTGTGAAGGGTGAGCAGGCCCGTCGCACTACTGCTGGGCTTCCGGCAATGACTCCGGACGAGACTTTGCAGTTCAAGTCTGATGCTACCCGCGCCGCAACTCCCGAACAGCGCATCCAACAGCAGGAGTGGAAGAAATACAGTAATTCTCCTGAATATCTGGCCATGAACCCCACAGAGAAGGCTGCGTCTTGGGTCAAGTTCCGTGATGGTGAGGGTAAGGGCGCAACGGCAACCAATGATCTCTATGAGAAGGGCGTCGAAGAGTTTAAGGCCAGCCACGATGGTCGGGAACCCACCTTCGATGAGCAGGTAGCCATTCGGCAGAAGGCCAAGGCTTTCAAGGGTGAGAGCGGTGCCGCTACCCGCAAGAATGATCTGTATGCCAAGGCTATGGATGAAGCCGTGGCCGCCAATGGCGGCAAGCCGCTGGATGCTGCCCAGATCAAGAACGTCCAGAACAATGTTGACCGCAAGGCCATGACCGAGGGCGCGCGGGTCAAACTGGCAAGCAACATCGAGATGGCCAAACTCTCGATGGATGAGATCAATCGCGTCGAGCGTATTCTGGCCAAACATGGCTTCATCGCAGGCATCGGCGGCTCGATCAGGCGTCCGCTGGAAACCATCACCAACAAGACCTTCATGAGCGATGCGACCGCCGCCCACGATTTCGAGCAGGCCATCCAGCTTCTGCGCCAGTGGGAGCCTCGATTGATCACCGGAAGCAATGGCCGTCCTCTGTCAGCAGAGGAGTCCCGCGTCACCAAGATCGTCCCTGGTCTCGGTCCCGGCGACACCGTGCAAAACATTGTCAGCCGGATGCGAGAGTTGAAAAGCGTCCTTGGAAAGTTGCAAGGCGAGTGGACAAGCCTCTATAAGGGTAACTACGACCCTGACTCCCGCATGACCCCTCCGGTCATGGGCGGGTCTCCGGGGCAGCCAGCAACGGGTAGTACGCCTCTATGGATGACCGGACGACCGAACTAGGCCAGTCTGAACAGGACCCCTTCAGCCACGATCCTCAGTTGGAGGCTGATGCTGGCGTCTCCCGGGTGCGCAATGACAGCGATTTTCTGAATCTCCCGGAAGGCAGCCAGTATTTCAGCCCTGACAACAAGAGGCGTACCAAACACTACGAAGTTCGGGATGATGCTGACTTTATGCGGGTGCCGGAAGGTGCTCCATACATGGGGCCTGACGGAATAAGCCGTACCAAGCCCAATTATGGCGATATTGGGTTCACGGCTCAGGCTCTGCATGACATGGCGCTGACCCCGGAAGCCAAAACCGAGGCCCTGAGGCGCAGCTACGGCGATAAGGTTAAGACCGATGAAGCTGGACCCTACGTTCAGGAAGAGGACGGGCTGATTCGCCGTCCCGGTATCCGTAGCTTCGGTTCCGCCATGGGTACCGCCGCCGCTGAGACCCTCCCAGCCATTGGAATGGTCGGCGGAGGGCTTTTGGGCGGTGGTGGCGGTGCATTAGCTGGTTCTGCTATCCCGGTGGCCGGAACCATCGCTGGCGGTGCTGCCGGAGCCACAGCGGGTGCTGTTGGCGGGGCCATGGCCGGTAGGCAGGCCAACAACGTCATCCTGAGCCTTATGGGCATCCACCAGCCTGTCCTCGACCAAATCGCCTCCATGGGCCGTGAAGGAGCCTATACAGCCGGTGGCGAGGCCGTAGGGCGCGGTGTCGGTAAAGTGGCCCAATGGGCCAAGGGACCCTCAAAAGAGGGCCGTGGGCTTCCTAATGACTTCACAGAGGGTCTTCCGGGTGCTGAGACGCCTACTCCTACCAAGGACTTTGCCACCCGTCGCCAGCAGATAGCCGAAGACCTCGGTGGGACGCTCGAATCGATGGGCATCACCCCTGAGAAGGGGCCGAAGATCGGCATTGGTAAATTCAGCTATCAAACGCCCGGTGTCAGGTCCCTTTTAGGGGTCAATGACGAGGGCTTGGCCCGCCTTATGTCAACGCAGGAGTCCGGGTTCAAGGTGGGTCCTTCTGCTGCCTTCCCCGATGCGCCAATGCTGACCAAGCTCGAACAACTGGACCAGATGTTCAACAAGGAGGGAGGCGGAAGATTCCAAAAGTCTGCCCGCGAGGGCTATGAGCGTATCTCCAAGGATATCATGGAAGACCCCCAAATTGGGGCTTTTGTCAAGGAGCCATTAACCAGATCAACCGAGACTGTCTCCTACAAGGAGGCTGGTGAGAAGGCGGTCAAGGCTGCCCAAGTAAAGATGGCTCTGGAAGACGCCAAACTTGCAGATGCGGTTGCTCAGGGTCCGGAGAAATGGGCTCAGACCTATATAACCAACGTGGATGCCGCCCGTAATCTGGCGAAGGAAGGCATCGCCCAAATAGGCCGGGATGCCGATGCCGCCATGCAGAACATGGCAACCCATACTGGTTCCAGCGATCTGGTTAACAACATCGCCACCAGCTTTAGAAGCTACAACAGCGCAGTCCGTGCCAAGGCGTCCAGTTATTACGATATGTGGGACAGGGCGGCCGGAGCAAAGCCAATCGACGTAACCGGGCTTCAGCAGGATGCCGAGAGATTTTTCGATGCTATGCCAGCGGATTTGGCTGGTAAATATCCTATGGAGATCAGGCTATTAAGGAGACTAGCTGCACCGGTGGATGAAGAATCATCATCCATGTTGAAAAAACTGGGCGGGGATGATGAAGCCATTGCCATGGCTAAAAAACTTGGTGCCGTCGCTCCGGAGGAGGAAAAAGCTATCACTATGACGGCTGGTGAACTGCACCAACTCCGGTCATGGATGCGCCATGGCATTAACTATGATGATCTGATGTCAGATATGAGCCAGGGTGCCATGAAGCACTTCGAAGGCAAGGTTAACGGTGTCATCCAAGCCCTTCCAGAGTCTCAACTTTTGAATTCAGCAGATGCCTTCTACAAGGAGACAATACCATACCTGAACAATGAGATGATCAAGTCCACCATGCGTGCTCTCAAAGGGGGCACCGGCATCGACCCGGAAGCGGCGGCCAATATCTTCTTCAAATTTGGGCGTGCCGAGGATGTCAATGAAGCTCGCAAGGTGCTGGGGCCAAACCTGTGGAATGCGGTGGAGGCGGCACACATCCAGTCTTTGCTTAACAAGTCAAGGGATTTCAATGGGGTAGATGCCAAAAGGTTTGCAACCGCCATTCTTGATGATCACAGGAAGGGAATGCTAAATCTTGGTTATTCGGGTGGGAAAGCACAAGAATTGGTTCGTTTAGGTGAGGAAATTCAACGTCTTGATGGAAAGATTTACATCAACGCTTTAGATACGGACAGCATACCAACAATACTCAATAAGGCCCGAGCTAAAACGCTTGATGATGCCCGCGTGGCTGCGGTCGATCCCCTAAGGGCCTTTGACGATGCTGCCAAGGAGATGAAGGTAGCCGCAGCGACCAAGCGTGAAGCCTCCCCTATCCACACCCTGTTCGGTGAAGGGATGTCCTACAAGGGCGAACTGGCAGCCAGAAATATTCTGAGCAGCGAAGATAATATCATCGCCGCCTCGAATTACTTTGGCCGAGATAGCGCAACATTCAATGAACTGCGCAAGGTCTTCGTCCGCGACTTCTTGCAGCGTGAATACGCTGAAATTGGCCAGATGCGACCTGAACTTTCCAAAAAGAAGATCATGACCGATAGGGTCCAGCAGCTTATGTTCCCGGGCTGGACACTTCAAGCAATGAAAACCCTTGCCAAGGATACAGAATTCCTGTTTGGGGCTGCCACTGTTGGAAGGGGCAGCGATGTCGGTGCTTCGCTGGCTGGCTCCAGCCGTGTCTTCAATCCGCCAAACATCCTCCCGGGCCTTGGGCGGTTTGCCAAGTTTCCTGGTATTCAATTCATCAACCGGATCATTCTCGGCAAATACTATGGTGCCCTGATGGAGGGTGTTTCGAACCCAGCCTTCTCGGCATGGCTGACCAAGAGCCTTGAGAGCGGCAATCCGGCACAGAAGGAAGCGGCCAAGAATGTGCTTAATGATCGACTAAAGACTTCACCGTGGCTCGGCAGGGCGGCTGGCCAGTACATGGCCCAACCGAATCCAGAAGAACCGACACAGGACCAATATGCCCAATAACGACCTTCGATCCGAACTTGACAAGATAGCGCTGGAGATCGCCACCAACATCCAGACCGGTGAACTCGGCCTCGACATCAAGCTGGATGCCTTCAAGGTACTGTCTGCCTACCACCTCGGTCTGATGAAGAAGGGCGACAAGGGACCATCGACCGAAGAGACCGGCAGGCCAACCTTCATGGACCTTCGGAAGCGAGTTGAAGCGGTTAAGTAGGGATGCTATAGTATCGATTGGACAAGTAGCAGGACTTAATCATGGCACTTTCTGGCGTCCATATAACCTTCGGATACTCAGATTCCGGTGGAACTGCGCTGCCGTATTATGCAACTTCCAGCCAGACCATGGCAGCAGCCACGACATCGACTGTGGTAGCTCCATCAGGGCCATCCCCGGGCCTCGACCGAGGCACCACCTACCTGCCGCTGCTATCGATCAGCGCCTCGGCAGCTATCTTCTATGCTGTTGGCAGTAGCCCAGACGCAACGAGTGGGGCTCGCCGCTACATGGACCCGACCTTTGGTCGGGAAGACATATTTGTTAACCCCGGCGATAAATTTGCGTGGGTTGCTGCGTGACCAGACTTGGCCTGCCGAGACGACTGAAGCTAAGGCGATCACTTGGTCTTGGCGCTATCCATGATACAGGTGGAGGCGGGGGAGGGGGAGACGAATTTGTCCTGCAACTCGGCGGAATAAATATTCAACTCGGCGGCCAAGATTTGGTACTGGGAGCTTAGAAATGTCCATTGATATTGCAGCGATGAGTGATGCTCAAAAACTTGCTTACGCCAAAGCAACAGGGTCTGTTTTGTTGGATAGTGGGACGATCACATCGCCAGTTGAGTTCATCGACCTTACGCTGCCTTCCGGTTATGTTTCATTTAAGATTGTGGGAAACAATTTTGTTGCCCCGTACAACAGTACGATTGCTGGCGCTGTTTCAATTGACGGCGGGTCAACCTTTTTCTGCGACGGGACCAATTTTGACACCTATGGCGCAATCCGGAGCGCGTCTTGGATCGATGACAGCAATGCTTATAATTCATCATTCAACGGCGATAAGGGCCGCGATTCTCTGATGTATCTTACGGATACGCAGGGCACAGCGGGTGATGGGGCCGATTTTTACGTTGATTTTGCTCCTGGTAGCGTAAGCAAGGGGTTCCGCGCAGGAATTACCGGCTACGATGTGGCGCTAGACGCGTCTGCTGGGCTGCAGATAGCGATCAAATGGAATAATTTGCAGTTTTTAAATCCGGCGCCAATCGCTGGCGCACCCACGCTTGGCCGGGTTAATGTTTTTCGCTTTATGCCGTATGGCACGGGCGACTGCCCGCCGACCTCTGGCAATACGATTAATGCGGGAAGTTATTTCCTGTTCGGGCTTGCGACCCCATGACCAACGCCACCACAAGCCCAAGTGATTGATCTGATCCTGTCGCTGGACAAAGCGCGGAACTACCGATAGTTTCTCCAAGCGTTTAAACGCAGGAGAACCCATGGCCAGCCCACACCCCCTGTTTTCCGTTGAACCTCTGGAAGACCTTGGTGAACGCCACGTTCCCGCACCGCACCAGCCCGGACAGGACCGCGCCGTAGGAGCCCTGATGCTGGGGCTCAAGGCCCTTTCCCAAGGGGCTGTCATCGCCGCTTCCAGATTCACCAATCTGGCCATGGTGGTTTCGGTCTTCTGGCTGTTTATGTCGATCCCCAACCCCAGCCAGTTCCAGATCGTCTGGGGAGGGATGTACTCAGCCTTCATTCTGACGGGCCTTTGGCTCATAAATCGAGGACGCCGCTGATGATCAGGTATCTCTGGGCAGCGCTCCTGCTGCTGGCCTCGGTAACGGCAGCCTCGGCCCAAGGCAGCGCAGTTAATCTCCAGTGCCTGACAGGTTCCAGCCCCCCATGGGCTAATTGCAGCAGTACCTTCCCGTTGCCTGTTACGGTCACAAGCGGCGGTGGTGGGGGCTCCGTAACCCAAGGTACGGTTCCATGGGTGGTATCAGGTCAAGGCACCGCAGGCACCGCTGCCACGGGCGTACTGACCATGCAGGGCATCGCGTCGATGACGCCGATCCTGTCTACCCTATCGGCCGAGACCACCAAAGTCATAGGCACAGTCAACCAAGGCACTTCTCCTTGGGTGATCTCTGGTGCAGTTACCAATGCAGGAACTTTTGCTGTTCAAGCTGCGACCCAAAGTGCGGTTAACATCACCTTGGCTGACTGCTCTGGAACGATTACGTCCGGTGGTACCGCACAAAATGCCTTTATTGCAGCAGCGACCCGGCACGGCTTTACCATAGCCAATATCGATACATCGGAAGTTCTGTGGTTTTCCATGACTACGACTGCCGCAGCCAGCGGGACTGGATCGTATCCACTGGCCCCGGCAACTGCCACGACTTTTGCCGGACTGGCATCGTTTACCAGTCCAGTTGGACTCGGCATCAACACGGCGCTGTCGGTCATCGCCGCTACTACTGCACACAAGTTTTCCTGCACGGTCTGGTGAGAGCTATGCGATTTATTTTTGCACTTCTTATTGCTTTATTGGTCAGTCCCGCATCGGCTCAATTCAACGTAGGCGGGGCAGTGTCAACGGCAGTCAGTACCAACCGTGTACTGTGTTCGATCCGCGCAGCAAATATGAATTCGACGGCGGACCAGCCCTGCGTTATTCCAGCAACCATTACTGCATGGGCACCATTATCGCTATTAGCGACCAACTGCACGGGAACGTTGACGCTGGCAGTCGGTGGGTTTTACCCTGCGGCCAGCAAAGCGGGGACGCCATTGGTTGCTGCATCACAAGCATACAGTTCGTTAACGACATCAGCCTTGATCCTCGTGACGACGCTTGCAGCAGGTATAGCTACTAACCGTTATTCGATAAATACGACATATTTTGCGCTGACTGTTGCAGCAGGCGGGGCAGCCACTTGCGATATTTATCTAACCGGGACTGATCTATCATGAAACTTGTGGTTGGAGCACTTAGAAGGCCGCCACAATGGGGAAAAAAACCTTGGTAGGGATGTCATTCAAGGGTGCTAGAAAGCCTCGCGGGAAGCCAACGCCCCCTCCTCCTGTGCCGCCTCCGCCTGTGCCGCCTTCCATCACCTCCAATGGTGGAGGTTCTACAGCTTCTATCGCAATCACCACTGCCCAGATTGCGGTTACAACCGTGACTGCGACCGGCACCATCCCCATTACCTTCAGCAAAAGCGGTCCTAATACTTCGCTGTTTTCACTCGACTCATCTACCGGGGCATTGGCATTATTTGCCCCCCAATCCGCAGGCGTCTACAATGTGACCGTGATAGCCACCAATGCCGGTGGGAGCGATAGTCAGGCCATTGCTCTAACCGTATCGTCATTGGACGTAGCCCCGACCATTACCTCCAATGGCGGCGGTTCGACTGCAAACATCTCCATTACCACTGTGCAGACCTCAGTAACCACTGTGACTGCGACGGGAACAGCGCCCATCACATTTACCAAAAGCGGGCCTGACAGCGCTCTATTCTCCATCGGGTCCACCAATGGCGTTTTGGTGCTGCTCACTACCCAGCCAGCCGGTAGCTATAGTGTTACAGTAACGGCCTCCAATACGGCGGGCACCGATAGCCAAGCTATCACGCTTGCCGTTGCTCAAGCAGCAGTGGCGCCGACCATCACCTCAAATGGTGGAGGATCGACGGCAGCGATTAGCATCACGGCTCCTCAAACTGCCGTAACCACGGTCACAGCCACCGGAACTGCGCCAATTACCTATACTAGGAGCGGCGCAGATGCCGCGTTATTTTCTATTGGCAGTTCAACTGGTGTTCTTGCGCTTCTAGCAGCACAACCAGCGGCCGACTACCACGTCACGGTTATTGCAACCAACACGAGTGGAGCAGATAGCCAGGACATTACGCTGACTGTTGCGGCGGCCATCATTGCTCCTGTCATCACCTCGAACGGTGGTGGACCAACGGCAACGATAGGCATCACCATCGCAGACACCGCAATCACCACCGTCACCGCGACCGGCAGCGCACCAATCACATATAGCAAGAGCGGTACTGACGCCGCGCTATTTTCCATCAATTCATCTAGCGGCGTCCTCGCGCTTTTAACCACGCATGCGGCTGGCGCTTTGCAGGTCATCGTCACGGCGACTAACACTGCTGGCGCAGATAATCAGACGATCACGGTTAATGTTAGCGCTGTTGCGTCTTATCAAGGCAATCCAAATGTTACGATCTCCACAATAAATACCAGTGGTGGGATTGTTGCGTCCCGGACCAGTGGATTAACTCCCTGTTTTATTCAAGTTTCGGCAAGTGCCATCACGGCTACCGGGACCAGTATCCCATATGAAGATTTGGAATATAGCTGGGGCTTTGGCGATCTATCAGGCACCGAAACGCTCATTGATCCAACGACGGGCACGACCGTCAATCTCAATAGCGTGCAGACCGGCCCAGAGGCGGCATACTGCTACCGCAGCGCCGGGACATATACGGTCACGCTAAACATTCGTGGTAAGAACGGCGGCAGCTTTACCACGGCGAGCGTGACGGCGACGATTACCGTTACCGCCTTCACGGCGACCACCGATATCTATGTCGATTCAACTGCTGGCGGCGGCGGTAGCGGATCAATCGGTTCGCCGTACAACAACTTGGCGTCTGTCAACACAGCAATCGCGTCTGCAACCGATAACTGTCGGGTAAATATCAAAGGAGGCAGCACCTTCACCGGGGCGACCGGCATCGATATGAGCGGCAAGACGATCAACCATGTCCGGTTCGTCAGTTATGGCGGGGGAGCAACGCCGCTCATTACGGTGAACGGTGCCAACTCTGGCTTCTTCACAAACAACGGCGGCGGGAGTTCTCCCCATCCACAAGATGACATCGTTGTTAGCGGAATAAATTTTGCGACCGCAACAGGGTGGGGTGCTTCCGCGCAATTGATCGGTTTCTCGCCCGGCAATGCGACCGCTACTGAATCAAACTTCTATCTTGATAATGTCACAGCCACCAACATAATCGATCCAACCTCCGATGCCAATATCATCGATGTTGGTGGCGATTCGACCCTCACCATGAAGTTCGGAATGTGGAAGTGTACCTCAATCGGCATTCTCACCGCGTCCGCTACGGCACATTGCCGTCAGAACACCTTCATGGGTGTCAAGGATTGGTTTTTCGCTGTCGGAAATACGCTATCGGGTTCCGGACAAGACCCCACCAGAGATCACCATATCTATGTGCATGTTCAAACTCATACGTTGGGGTCGTTTAATAATTTCGGTGCAACGGCCACGGCAGGAAACGCACCTACCAAAAACTTTTGCTTCAAAACCTCGTTTGATTCCGGCGAGGGAGACGGTGGGTTCTATGCGCAATATTTCTGTATAAGTCGCAACTTCATGTCGGGTACGCAACGCGCGACGGATGCAGGCAATTCCGTCAACGATCCTACCATCACGAGAATTAAGAATTACGTCGGTCAGCAGAACTCAATGTCTGGATTGGATGCTTCTGGCTCTGGCGGCGGCACCATTCTTCCCTATTGTGCCGAGACCAGGACCGAACGCGACCACAAGGTATGGAACTGCAAGGGAGATTGGTGGGCACCCGCGCCAGCCGTTGGAACTACAACGTATCTGATCGGAAGCGTCTATCGTAATAGAATCTATAAGACCGATGCTACAGACTTCCTAAATTATGTTAACTCAGCCACTTGGTCTACCAAACAAGAAGTTACTGACAATATATTTTACGGAACATCAGCGTCCGCCAATCTCAACGCGATCAAATTTGCCGATCAGGTCAGTTCGGGATCAGTCATAGACCGTAATAATTATTACGCGCCGAACGCAACCAGCGGACTGTTCAACGACACCACGCAGGTATCATTGGCGACTTGGCAGGCTGGCGGCTGGGATACTCATGTCAACGCTGTGACGAACAGCAACAATGCTAATCCTGGTTGGATCGACCCGGCCAACGGAGTTTTCTGAATTAACTAATCCGCTGGGGTAATCAGGCATTCTATGGTACATAGGTGGGAATTGGGTAATCTGAGGATTGGTCGAATGAGGGTAGTTTTTGGGGTTCTGGTATGGCTGCTGGCTCTTGTTGTCCCCGGCCTTTCCCAATCTGTGCTACAGAGTGGCGACATCACCCCCCGGCACGTCCCAAACTGGGTCACCAACGGCGTGATTGGGGACGGCGGGACAGCCGCTGACAGCCCGATCACTACCTTAGGCGTGACCAGCAACACCCAAGCAGGCTTCTGCGTGTCCAGCGGCAGGAATACGGCTGCTGGCAGGCAGCAGCTTTGCTTCGGTGCCCCCCTTGGTTCCAACGCCGTCATCAGCCTCCAGAATTATGGAACAGCGGCAGCACAAGGCCTGACCTTCGTCATTAACGGCGTTGTTGTCTCACTTCCATCCACAGGTGGCGACTTCATTACCGGGACAGGCCCTTATGCCGCTGGTGGCGTTCCGTGCTTCAGCGGCACCACCAGTGCCGTAACCAACTGCGGTCTGGTTCTCAGCGGCGGCACTATCTCGACCGGTGTATGGAATGGAACCGCCATAGGTCTTGGCTTTGGTGGTACCGGGGCCACCAGTGCCGTCGCAGCCCGCACCAATCTGGGTCTGGGTACCATGTCTACCCAGAACGCCAACGCGGTGGCGGTGACCGGGGGTACCATCACCGGGATTCCAACCCCATCGGCGGCGACCGATGTGGCCATCAAGAGCTATGTCGATGCGCTGGCAACGGGCCTGAACATTCTGGCCCAGTCGAGGCTGGCCTCTGCGGCGGTGCTGCCAAATACCCCGACCTATGCCAACGGCACCCTCGGTGTTGGCGCAACCCTGACGGCTGGCAGCAACACCACGCTGACGGTCGATGGGACGGTAGCCGCCCTCAATGACGTGGTATTGGTCAAGAACCAAGCCTCGGCGTTCCAGAACGGCATCTACACCGTGACGACGGCAGGCAGCGGTGCGGCTGCGTGGGTCCTGACCCGCGCTACCTACTTCGATCAAGCCGCCGAAATGAAGACCGGTTCCTATACCTTCGTCACAGCCGGTGCCACCAACATCAGCAGCGCATGGACCTTGCAGACCGCCGTGACCACGGTCGGCACCGATGCTCTGACCTTCAATCTGTTCACGTCTTCCGCAGCCGGGTCGGTGTTGTCCTTTAATGGCCGCAGCGGTGTGGTGTCCCCGGCCTCCAATGACTACACGCCGATCCTGACCAACTCGGTCGGCGTCGTCTCGGTGCAGTCGTTCTGCCCGGCAGGCGGCTTCTGTAGCACCAATGTTGCAGCAAACTCGACCGGAACATACACCGCGCGCACCGGGCTGCTGTATGCCATCGTTGAATGTGTGGGCAGCGGTGGAGGATCGGGTGGTGCTGGCGGGAGCGTAGGCAATGTAATCTCTGGTGGTGGCGGTGGCAGCGGGGGTTATTCCCGCACTATTCTGTCAGCCGCCGCGATTGGCGGCAGCCAAGTCATTACGATTGGCGCAGTCGGCTCTGCCGGAGCGACTGGAGGCGGTAATGGCAGCGCTGGTGGCAGTGTCAGCTTTGGCACTTTTTGTATTGCGGCTGGAGGTAGCGGCGGAGGAGGTGCTACGGCTAGTAACGTAGGCTCTGGCGGTCCTGGGGCGATTCAAGGCACAGGAGCCCATGCCCAGCCCGGGGCAGCGGGAGGGACTGGCGCATTTTCTACGGCAGTCGGGCCGATTGGTCTCGGTGGCGCTGGGGGCAGCAGCATGTGGGGAGCGGGAGGACAAGGTGTGGATACAATAAGCGGGTTCTCTACTGCTGGTGTATCCGGCACCGGATGGGGCTCTGGCGCTGCGGGTGGCTCGGCCAACAATGTGCTCTCCAACGTGACCGGCAATGTCGGTACTGCGGGCAAGGTGATCGTCACCGAGTTCTCGACCCAGTGAGCTATTTGAGCGCAGCAACCCATGCCGCCATCATCTCGAAACCGTCGCTGATCGCTTCTCTATATGGGGACAACTGGTCCTCGTTTGCCCGTGATCTGGGACCGGTTGATGTCGGTATGTGGATGGACAACGGGCTTCTGGCTGCCGCTTATGCCAGCGTCGTTGCCAATGACATGAAACCATATGGTCCTGAGACGGGCGGCCCAAACATCGCTGATGAACTCAGCGCCCCCTCGTTGGCCTGCGATCAGTTCGCCCGCCTGACATGGAACTTCATCAAGCTGCTATCGCCATGGTGCAACAACCTGAAGGTACGGGCAGTGGGGTGGGACAATGGGCCGGAGACCTACGACCCACCATGCCCGGTCGGAAACCATGCCCAGATGTTCGTGGTGAATTCTCACGGCAGCCTGCTGCTCGACCCGACCATCGGACTTGTGGTTCCGGCCACCTATACGCAGGTCGCTGGCGGCATCCCGGTGGACATGAGCAAGAGCAAGACATTCTGCCTGACCTTCCAGAATGACCCGGTGAAAACACCATTCGCTCATAGGGTTATAGACGCCTTGGGGAAGGGGCTTTACCGCCCATGCCACGCGCTCTATTACTGCGCCACACTGTCCAACTTCAATTCTGTTGGAACTTGGTGGCCTACCCCGGCTGGAGCACATTTCCAAACCTGAAAGAGGCGACGATGGCCTTCATCAATACCCTCTACAATCTCTGGCCCAACGGTGACGAGCGGATGCCGGGACTGCGGGATGGCATTGCGGCCAGTGCGCCAGAGGTATTCGACCGGTTTCATATCGATACACCTCTGCTGGTGGCCCACTACATGGCCCAGGCCTCGCACGAGTGCGGTGCAGGTCATGACATCATCGAGAACCTGAATTACAGCGCAGTGCGGATGACCCAAGTCTGGCCTTCCCGCTTCCCGACTGTGGCCAGCGCCAGACTCTATGAGCACAACCCGCAGGCCCTTGCCAATAAGGTCTACAATGGCCGCATGGGTAATAAGATCGGGACCGATGACGGATGGAACTTCCGGGGCCGTGGAGCTTCCCAGACTACGGGGCGGGATGGCTATCAGCGGGTGCAGGACGCCACCAAAATGCCGGTGTTGTCAACTCCTGACATACTCATCGATCCCAGATACTTCCTGCTGTGCGGGGTTTCCGACTTCATCAACTGTGGCTGCCTCCCATTCGCTAAAAATGACGATATCGTTGGGGTTACCAAGAAGTTGAACGGGGGGCTGATCGGCCTTCCTGACCGCAGGGTATGGTTGTCAAAGTGGAAGAAGGCCCTTAATGTGGTTTAAACGCAGGAGGGGATATGACCGACCAGACCGATAGCGGAATAGGAAGCTCGATCAACAAGCTTTTCAGCGCTCCGGTCCTGACGGCTCTGCGCTATCTCCTGACTGCCATCTCGCCACTGCTCGCCATCATCGGTGTCGTTGCCCTGTCGCCGCAGAAGATCGACGCCATCATTGCCACTGCCCAGCAGATCGGTGTCATAGTGGGGGCGATTGCGGCCCTCATTGGTGTGCTGGCTCCGATCATGGCTGGCATCTGGGGAACCTTCAAATCGACACAGGCACAACAGGTCAAGAGTGCTGCTGCAATTGCTGTAGGCCCCGTCAGTGACGTTGCTGCATCTGCACAGCAGGCTATGATCGCTGGCACCAACGCCATTGCTCACGATTCTTCGATTCCAGCCAGCACAGAGGCAAAGGCTGCCCTTATCGATGCCGTGGCTTCGCAGCCGGAAGTCGTCGGCAAGATCAATGTCACCGATCAGGTCCTCGTTGACGCCACACAGAGCAATCAGGTTCAGAAAGCGAGATAAAGATGAAGAAATTACTGGCTATTGCGCTGCTGACCCTGACGCTGGGAGGCTGCGCCACTCAATTCGGCACCAAGATTGAGACGACTTTTGGGCTGCTCACCCAGACAGCGGTCAGCCCTACCCAGATCGTGGTAGCTGGCAATG
>OBJR01000001.1_pt1 | contig 74897 bp, 132 predicted proteins | sample 1519711 | NCBI WGS metagenome assembly OBJR01 (sample SAMEA3235155, study PRJEB22506) | soil metagenome | biome: Forest; feature: Temperate coniferous forest; material: soil | place: Canada | collected 2011-06-18 | depth 0.2 m | reverse complement strand
AATCTCGACCGGATTATAAAATCCGGTTTCGATCCGCTTGAGTGCCGCAGCATGGAGTACAAGATCGATACCTTCCATCGCCCGCCGCAATCGATCTCGATCACGAACGTCTCCCAAAAAAAATCTCAATCTTTGGTTCGGGTCAAGTGGCGAAAGTTCGCGCGCCATCTCAGCTTGACGATGCTCCCCGCGAGAGTAGATCACAATGCGAGGTACGCCTCCGGCGACAAGCAAATGCTTTGCGCAAGCCATCCCGAAAAATCCGGAGCCGCCCGTGATGAGGACGGAATTCATTTCCCAACCTTCGTCTTCAGAAACCCACCGACGAACCCGAGGAAGCAGCCGATCTGGAACATGGTCGCGCCCTTGATCCCGATCTGAGCGAAGATGTTGAGGATCGTGTCGCTGAAGATGAGGCCGACAACCCACCCTGCAATTCCACCCATCAAGGTTGAAAAGATAATAAAAAAGAAAATCCCGCCGATCAGCATGGCGATGCTTCCGAACGCTTTCGACATTTCATTATCCTCATTCACGACGCGCGCACCATCGGCGCGACGCTCGCTCCGGCCAGCCGCTCGGCGATGTCGCCTTTGTCGATCGCATCTCGGATGATGCCGAGCGTGTGGTCGTAGCTCCGCAGGATGCGCTTGATCTCGCTCGGGCCATGCGCTGCGCAAATATTGTGGCTTGCAGCAATTATGGTACCGCTGCCAATCATCTCCTTGCGGAAGAGCGCGGCGATCTGGTCGTCGCGGAATTCCAGACGCATGAAGGGTGCTTCGCCCCGGTACATGATGGCATCGTCGATCTGATGCTTAGTCATCAACCGCTCGGCATCCAACCACAGGCGCTCGCCGGTTTTCCAGAGTTTCGGGATGATCTCGTCCCGCTCCAGCTTCTTGATCGTCGCGATCGACGCGGCGAGCGACAAGGTCTCGCCGAACATGGTCCCGCTGTAGAATATGTTATCCGGCGGCTCCATCCGCTTCATTATATCGCGACGGCCGACCAGCGCCGACAGAGGCATGCCGTTGGCCATCGCCTTCCCGAACGTGGCAAGGTCCGGCGTCACGCCATAGAGCTTCTGCGCGCCGCCGAGATCGAAGCGGAAGCCGGTGATTACCTCGTCGAAGATCAGCAGCGTGCGGCGACCGTCACAGCGTTCACGCAATGCCATGAGATATTCCGGATTTGTCTCTGGCTCGACGATGATTGCCGCGTAGTTTCCATGATAGATCAGCGGCAGGTCGCCAAACTTGCAGCGGTCGGTCAACTTGCGCACGTCTTCTGGAACGCCGAGATTCCGCTCCACCGACCAGTCCGCCCAGCCGTGATATCCGCCGCAGATCAGGACCCTGTCGCGGCCCGTGTACGCCCGCGCCAGCCTAATCGCCGCTGTCGTCGCGTCCGTACCGGTTTTACCGAACCGGACCGCTTCGGCGCACGGGATAAGCCTGACGAGCGTTTCCGCAAGCTCGGCTTCGAGTTCGGTGGCGAGGGAGAAGGAAATACCGGAGCTAAGTTGCCGCCTGATTTCCACATCAACATCTGGGTCGCGATATCCAAGTATGTTTGGGAGCAGCGCAGACACCAAATCAACGTACTCATTTCCATCGATATCCCAGACAAGTCCTCCCTGCCCATGGGATAGGAAGAGAGGAGAGGGCTGAGGGTATTGGAGATGGCTTTTGCTGAAGGTTTGCGCGGCGAGCGGGATTGTTTCGCGCGCGCGGGCGAACTGCGCTTGCGACCTTTGATAGCTGCGGGCATAGATCGGCTCCTCGGCTAGAGCGTCGAAATGGCGCTCGTTCATCGGGTGGTGCTTGTTGATGTCGCGCATAGTCGGCCAGTAATCATAGATGCCAAGGATGTTGAGCATCGTCGGCGGCCCCTTCTGCCATGGCCACTCCTGCGCGATCAGTGTGCAGACCTGGAGGTCGTCGCCAGTGTCGAGTACCCAGCGTTCCTTCTCCATACCAGGGATCGGATTGATCAGCGTCTCGGCCGGGAAGCGCGAGCGGTTGCGTTCGATCCATGTGCAGACGCAATCGCGGTCAATCTGGCGAGTAGCCTCGCGGTCGGCCGAAAACAGCGCGTGCCTGGTCATCAACTGCACATCAAGGCCATCCGGATAGGTTCGCGGACTCACATTGGTGACAAAGGATGCACCGGTTTGTTTCTGCAGTCGGACCACCGCGCCGATCACCTGTGGGTCGATAAATGGTTCGTCTCCAGTAACGCGCAGGATAATGTCGGCCTCGGACGCTCGTGCGCAGCCTACAAAGCGGGAAAGGACATCAGTCTCGGAGCCGCGCCAGCAGGGAATATCGCGCATTTGGCAGAATTTTTCGATAGCATCGTCCGCTTCTAGCGTCGTTGTCGCGATCCATATTTCGTCAACCCCAGGTGCGGCCCGACATGCTCTGAAGCACCAATCCAATACCGGATGGCCGCCAAGGTCCATAAGCGCCTTGCCTGGCAACCTCGTTGATCCGAGGCGTGCCTGGATCACGCAAACCGTCTTCATTGTTGCCTCGCAAATTCGCCGAAGTGCTGTTTCGCGGCTTGTGAATATGCGGCGTGAGCCTCTTCCGGTGTTTGTGGATCGTAATCAAGAAACTCACGCACCTTTTCGGCTGTTGGCCTCATGTTAGCCCCGCCATTTTTCGCACGTCGAGCAGCACCCGCAGCGTTGCCAAACCGTCCGCGCCCGTCGCGCCATAGACCGTCTTGCCTTCGATGCGGTCGATGAAGGCGCGCATCTCGTCGACATAGTCAGTGTCGTATGAACCGGGGCCATCGAAGTCTTTGACGTGTGTGATCCCGGGCAGCTTGTCATCGGGCTGTCGCCCTCGCAGCGTCCGTCCCGGCAGATCGCAATAGAGATCGCCCTCCGTGCCGATGATACGGAACTCGCGGATTTCTGTCTCGGTAATGAGGTCGATGTGAAAGACCGACCGACAACCGCCCTCGTGCTCCAGAACGAAATCCACGATATCGTCGCCGTATTCCCCGGTGCGAGCGCTGGCGGTCAGGACGCGCGCAGGCCCGAGCAGGTGCAGCGCCAGATCGACCTCGTGCGCGCCGGTATTGAGGATAACGCCATCGCTAAGATAGGGCGCTTTGATGCTCTTGGCCGCGCAGGTGAATGACGCCCATAGCGGGGTCCCGACGTATCGGCGGCGCATGCACTCCGATGCCTGCTGGACGCACGGGTGAAACCGCAGATTCGTGCCAACCATCACGACGGCGCCGCCCTGCTTGGCAAAATCAAGCAGTGCCTGCAGGCCATGATCGGACGTCGAGATCGGTTTCTCGACCAGCATGTGCCGACCGCGCTCGGCGCAGGCGCGGATGCAGCCGGTGTGGACCCAGCTCGGCGTTGCGATCACGACGGCATCGCATTGTTCGTAAATCTCGCGCTCGAAGTGGACGCTGCTCATTTTGCCAGCGCCAGGGTCATAGAACTTCACGTCATGCCCGAGCGTCCGCAGATTGTGCACATGCCGCTGCCCGATCGAGCCGTATCCGACCACGCCGACCCTCATGGCCGCACCGGGATTGCTTTGGTGTCCTTGCGGAGAACCGTCACATATTCGTCGAGGCCACGACCGCAACCGTAGACGCGCTGATACCATGGATGTGTCTGCCAAAGATCGCTGAAGCGCATGTGGTAGGATAGGACACCTTCGCGGTGCGCGTATTTGCGGGCGAAGGGGTGCGATACATCAGGGAAATCCTGGATGATCAGGTGGCCGCCGTCCGTGAGAACACGGTCGCCTTCGGCGACGATGCGAAACCAATCCGCAGGATCACAGAGATACAAAAGAAATCCGTAGATGACGACGTCGAACTTGCCCAGTTCCGGCAACGCGTCCGCCGATGTTTGAAAAACCGGGACTTGCAGTACGGCGGCTTCGACGCATGCTTGCCGACTTGGTTCAACGCCGTAAACGATGCAGCCATATTTGTTTTGCAGCGCGGCGAGCCGCCAGCCATTCGTGCAGCCGATCTCCAGCGCACGCCACGGCTTGATACCAAGATGTTCGATCGCCTCGGCGACCATATCGCGCGCGCCGAGCTTGTCGCGGTTCCTGTCGAGCCAGTTGTCCCCTTCGGATTCGAGGAAGATGTCGGCCTGGCTCATTTCAGTTCCTCGTCGATATACGTCGTCCAAACCTCATAACTGTTGAGTTCGCGCCATAGCTTACCCGTGGCACATAATGCGTTGTATTGGGCCTCTGTCGGTTCCCGCATCGCAGTAATCGCGGCGCGACCAATTATCTCGTGCATGCTGTCATCTAGATCGGCCACATCCTCGATAGCCTTGCGGACAGCCAAGCCAACCCGTTCCACCATCTCGCTCATTGCGCCAGCTTTCCAACCAGATCGGAGATAGCCTTATCGTTCGCATTGATCTGCTTCAGTACCACCTTGGTTTTGGCCGGCTCGCTTTCCAGGGCGATCTCCAGCAGCCGCATCCAGAGCCCATTGTTGTTGCTGCGGATGCTGCGAACCCGGGCGATGGTCTCTTTATCGGTCATCGCGATCTTCCGAACAGAAGCGCGGAAACCGGGTTGCCGTCGTATAGGAAGTGACTTAATAGCTCGCCTTCCTGCTTGAACCCGTTGCCCTGGATAATCTTGAGCATTGCCGTATTGGTTCGTCCGCATCCGGCTTCGAGCTTGCGGATGCCGCCGCACTCCTTGTCGATCAGCCAGTTGCAGGCGGCTTTCCAGGCCTCGCCGGCATAGCCACGGCCCCAAAGTTTTGTTTCGCCGATCATGATGCCGATGTCAGCAACGTCGTTCGGCGCGTCGTGCCTGGCGCTGAGATTGCCGATGTGCTCGCCGTTCTCGGCCAGATAGATCGCCCAGAGCCGGGATTTCCCGACGAAGGAGTGGATGTATCGAAGCTGGGACGACAGGGTATGCTGCCGGTGCCGCTGCTCCGAATAGCGCACCACGTCCCTGTCTCGCAGCCAGGCGAGGTTCCGCGACGACGTTTGGGTGAGCGGGCGCAGGCTCAGGCGTGCGGTGGTGATCGTGGTCACTGCATCCCTTCCAGCAGGTGATCGGCCAGTTTCACCAGCGCCTCCATGACCATCCTGATGCCGGAGGCGCTGGTATCGTAATCACCGAGAGCTTTGCGCTCATCGAGACCGGCGATGCCGCCCCTGCCACGCTTCGGCTTGCCCATCAGGTCAAGGCCCTCGTAGGGCGGATCGCCACTGATCAGGCGTTCTCGGAGTTCGATTAGCTCTTCTCGCGTCATGTGACCTCCGAAACAGAAACCGGAATACATTGTGCCTGCACATGCTCGGCTTCGCGCGCGAACATTGATTCGATTATGCCGTCGTCTGCCGACCGAGTGACGAGCGTATCGCACGCGGTTGCTAGCCAATTGACCTTGGCCGCTCTCTCAGTCGGGGAGACCGTGGTAATATCGATACCGCCGGCTGGTGTGCGGATCGCATAACCCTGAATACTCATTGTGCCGTGCTCCTCGCGGTGACGTAACTCTCGATCGCCAAGCCGATGGTCGTCGCCACTGAGATGCAGTCAGCCCTTGCGAGGTTGCGAATCATTTCACGTGAAACAGGTCGCACGTTGATTCTCGTGGTCCATGTCACGCGGTTGCGATCAGTCTGTTCATCCATGAACGTATTAATTAGCACGGCGTCAGCGCGCTGTCATCAACAATTGAGAAGAAGTTCAAAACATTGCGCCGGATGGCCGATGTCGGATAGCGTCGGAGCGGCGTCGGAATGGCGCGGATAGCGTCGGAGCGGCGTCGGAAGTGTCGGCCACCCAGCACCAGCTTGTCCGGACCTTGCAGGCCGCCAAGCGCCTTAAGGAAATTGCTGAAGCCGAAAGGCTGGAGGACAGCTTTTACGAATTCCTCAAGGGAGCATGGCCGCAATTCGACCCGGCCGACTTCGTCGACAACTGGCATCTCGAAGACATCTGCAACCACATGGAGGCGGTCGCGCGCGGGCACATCTCGCGGCTGCTGCTGAACGAGCCGCCCCGGACCGGCAAGACCGCGATTATCTCGATCTGCTTTGTCGCCTGGGTCTGGTGCCAGCGCACCAAAGGGCCGCTGCTCGGGCCGCAGGTTTCATTCTTCTATGCGTCCTATGCCGAGACCCTGTCGCTGGAACACTCTCTGAAGTGCCGACGGCTGATCGAGTCAGCTTGGTATCAGGCGCGTTGGGGCAAGCGGTTCAAGCTGGTTTCCGACCGCAACAGGCTCTCGCACTTCGAAAATAATCAGGGCGGCTACCGGATGTGTTCGTCGGTTGACGCCCGCGCCGCCGGTTTCGGCGCCGACATGCTGATCGCCGACGACCCTCATCTCGTCAAGGAAGCAGAATCCGAAAACGTCCGCGAGGGCGTTGTCCGGTGGTGGTCGGAAACCATGCCGAGCCGCCTGAACAACCGCCAGACCGGCGCGATGATCGTGGTGATGCAGCGCATCCATGAAGGCGACCTGTCCGGCGATATCCTCATGAGAGACGAGGCGGAACGGAAGGCCGGCAGACCGCCGAACTACGTGCATTTCTGCGTTCCGATGTCCTATGTGCCCTGCCAGCACGTCAACGCCTGGGTCGGCGACAAGATCGTAACCTTCATTGGCGATGACGCCGACGATATCGACGAGGACGACGTCTTCTGGGCTGATCGCCGCGCCGAGGAGGGCGAGCTGCTGTGGCCCGGCCGCTTTCCGGCCAGCGAAGTCTATAAGCTCGAACGAGAGCTGGGACCTTACGCCTATGCCGGTCAATACCAGCAGGTGCCGGCACCTCGCGGCGGCGGCATCATCCGCGAGGAGTGGTGGCGGACCTGGGACAAGGAGACAGCTGAGAAGAATGGTGGCGTTCCAGAAAAATATCCGGGGTTCGAATACATCCTCGCCGCGCTCGACACCGCGTACACCGAGAAAGAAGAAAACGACCCGTCGGCGCTGTCGATCTGGGGCATCTTTCGCGATCCGAACGGCCAGCCGCTGATTTTCCTGATGTTCTGCTGGCAGGACCGGCTTCAGTTCCCTGAATTGGTCTCCAGGGTCGGGGCCGACTGCAAGAAATTCAAGGTCGACCGGCTGCTGATCGAAAACAAGGCGGCCGGGCATTCGGTCGGCCAGGAGCTGTCGCGGCTGTTCGGCTCGTTCGACTTCGGCATTGAGCTGATCGACCCCCGAACCGGTTTCATCAAATCGCCCGACAAGGTGGCGCGGCTGCAGACGGTGGTGCACCTGTTCGCCGAGGGCCTGATCCATGCGCCTGACAAGGAATGGGCCGACGAGATGATCAAGCAATGCGCGCTGGTGCCGCGTGCCATCCATGACGACTTGGCCGACACCTGCAGCATGGCGCTGATCTACCTCCGCCGCGCCGGCTGGGCGGTCAAAAAGGAAGAGCGGGCCTTTGAGCTGGAGGACGAGACCAAATACCGGCCGAGATCAGGCGCATTGTACCCAGTTTGATATTATGATATGGGCGTAAGTTCAATTGTTTGGCAGGCCAGATGGCCACGACCCTACGCCTCGTCGATCCGGAGCAACCGCAGGACCATCTTGATCCTACGGAGATCGATCTTGACGAAGGCAACCACGCTATCACGTTCGACAAAGACGGCGTCGCTCGCATCGAGCACGGCGACGGCAGCGTCACGTTTGACGAGAACCCGGACCGCAATGGTGGCGAGGAGCCGGACGAAGACGATTTTTATCGCAACCTGGCCAATGAGATCGGCGACGAAGAACTGGGGCTGATCGCGTCCGAGCTTCTGACCGGTATCGAACTGGACGACCAGTCGCGCAAGGACTGGCTGGATACCCGGGCTTCCTTCATCCGGATGCTGGCATTGAAGACGGAGGAACCGCGTGGCGACGCCGGCACCTCATCGGCGCCGCTGGAGGGCATGAGTTCGATCCGGCATCCCTTGATGCTGGAAGCCACCATCCATTTCCAGGCCAATGCGCTTGGGGAACTGTTGCCGGCGACCGGACCGGTAAAAGTCCGAAACGATCTTCCGATGCGTCCCGACGTGCCTCAGCCTCCGGCTGCGCCGGGAGTGCCGCCCGCGCCAGCCGCTGGCTCGCCCCCGATGCTGGGTGTTGCGCCCCCCCGCATCGGCGACAACGGCGGACCGCCGCTGGCCCCAGAAGGCCAAGCGATGGATGAACTCGGCTCCGCGCTCGAAAAGGACATGAACCATTTCCTGACGGTGACGGCGACCGAATATGTGCCCGATACCGACCGGATGATGTTCTACATCGGCTTTGGCGGTGACGGGTTTAAGAAGGTCTACAATCATATTCTGAAGCGAAGGCCGGTCTCCGAGTCGGTCGATGCCGAAGACATCATCGTCTCCAATTCGGCAACGGACATCGCCAACTGCGGCCGGTTTACCCATCGCATCAAGATGCGTCCGTCGATGGTCAAGCGGATGCAGCTTGCGGATGCCTATCGCGACGTCAAGCTCGGTCAACCAAACCAGGCGCAGCAGGCCACGGCCCCAGAGCGCGAGAAAGCGGAGATCGGCGGTTATAAGCTGCAGCCGCAGCAGCCGAAGGATGCCGAATACGTTATTTACGAATGCTATTGCGAGCTGGACCTCGACAAGTTCGCGCCCAAACAGTTCAAGGGCAAAGGGTTGCCATTGCCTTACGTGGTGACAATGGAGAAGGAGAGCCGACAGGTTCTCGCCGTGTCGCGCAACTGGGAAGAGGACGACGATCAGGCGTTGGCGAAGCAGTTTTTTGTCCAGTTCCCGTTCATCCGTGGTCTCGGTTTCTACGGTCTCGGTCTCGGTCATATCCTCGGCAATGTCACGATGGCACTGACCGCGATCTGGCGGATCATGATCGACAACGGCATGTTCGCGAATTTCCCTGGCTTCCTGTTCGCCAAGGCTGCGGGACGCCAGAACACCAATCAGATCAGGGTGCCGCCTGGTGGCGGTTTCCCGGTCGACGTCCCGCCCGGCATGAAGATCCAAGACGCCTTCATGCCGCTGCCATACAAGGAAACCGGCGCGGCGTTCACGAATTTGGCGTCGCACATCGAGGAGGTTGGCCAGCGTCTCGGCCAGACCGCCGAACTGAACATCGGCGAGGGCAAGCAGGACGTTCCGGTCGGCACCACCATGGCGCTGATCGAGCAGGCCACCAAGATCATGGACTCGGTGCACAAGCGGTTGCATGCCGCCCAGGCGCAAGAATTTCAGCTTCTCAAAGAGCGGTTCAAGGAAGACCCGGAAGCGTTCTGGCGCCACAACAAGAAGCCGGCGCGGCAGTGGACCATCGAGCAGTTCAAGCAGGCGCTGGACCAGCGCGAGCTGGTGCCGGTCGCCGACCCGAACAACCCGACCAGCCTGCACCGCATCGCCAAGGCCACCATCATCGACACGCTGGTGCAAAAATACCCGCTGGATATGGACAAGCGCGCGGCACTGAAACGCATCATGCGAATTGCCGACATCGACTCCGAAGGTCTGATGCAGAACCAGACCGCGCCGCCGCCGCCCGATCCTCGGATGGAGGCGATCAAGGCCAAGGCGCAGGCCGAGCAGATGAAGGCGCAGATCGACCAGGCCAAAGTCCAGATTCAGGCGCAGACCGCGCAGATGACCTTCCAAGATAAGGAGAAGGAGCGCGCCTTCAAGCAGCAGATGCAGGGTTACGAGTTGCAGCTTGAGCAGATGCGGGTGCAGGCCGAGATGATCATCCATGCCCACGATCTGAAGCGCGACGATGCCTCGGCGCAACAGGATATGCAGGTCAAGCAGGCCACCGCCGCGCACGGTATCATCGCCGACCATGTCCAGGGACAGGCGTCACTGCATCAGGACGCGCAGAAGCACCAGCTTGACATCGCCGCCAACGCGCAGAAGCACGATCAGGAAATCGCGGCGCAGCGGCAGAAGCACGAGCAGACTCTGACGGCCGAGCGCGAGCGCCATCAGCAGCAGATCGAACTGGAACGCGAGAAGCATCAGGCCAGCCTCGAAAACCAGAAGAAGATGGCGGAGGCCAAGGCCGAGGCGATCGGGCCGGCCGAGAAGGAGCGCGCTGGTCGCGAGGGCGAAAAGCACGATCAGCAGATGAAGATCGACAGCGAGACGCACGAGCGGCAAGGCGAGAAGCACAAAGTCGATCTCGCCAACAGCAAGATGCTCGCCGCTGCGAAAGCCAAGGCGATGAACAAGCCCAAGCCGAAACCGAGCGGAGACAAGTGATGTCGCGAATATCCAGAGTGACACCGGAGACGGTTTTGTACACAGCAGAGTGTGCAAACGATGCGGTAATTTTGCGAGCGTATTGCGAAACACGATGGCCTATAGGCGCGTCTACCACTGGTAGGCTGTCTGTGACTGGCGAAGAGTATGAGGTCTTGACCGATAACGGATACATTTCGTCGGAAGCCGCTCGCTTGGCTGCTCAATCTTCGTTCGAAGGTTATGCAAAGGATAAATCCGGCATCCTTTATTGGCGCATCACACCGGAAATCGCGCTGATGTGTCGCAATAGGCATTACAGTTTTTATCTGCGGCTTCTCATATCCGACAAGCCGGCGAAACCGAGCGGAGACAAGTAATGGCACACCCCTATGCATCGAAAGCCAAGACCGGCCAGCAACTAGCTGATGCCCGCTACGACTTTGCTGCGCCCAAAATCCCGGACGACCCGGTTCTCGCTGCCGCGCGCAAGAACACGCGGGAGTCGGATGGCCCCGAGGAAGTGTTCACCGCAGCACCTGCGCGGCAGATTTCGAACTTCGGCAACGTGAGGAAGTAACATGGCACACAGTCATCATATGCACCGCGAGCATCAGGTCTCTCACCGCCGCGTTGCTCACATCCTGAAGGACGAGCCAGGCGGCGCGAAAGCGCACGCCAGCGGCAACGCCTTCAGCAAGGTGACCAGCAAGACCGCTGCCGAGAACCACGACGTATCCGGTAGCAAGGGCGCCAAGCGATACGCGCGCGGCGGCAAGGTCAAGGGAAAGAGCAAGGGTCATCAGACCAACATCGCGATCGTGACACCGCATCCCGGTGCTGCTGGCGGGCCTATGCCGGGCGGTCCTCCAGGCGGACCCGGCGGGCCGATGCCTCCTCCTCCGATGGCTGGTCCTGGCGGTCCGCCGCCTCCGGGCGGTCCTCCGGGACTACCTCCCGGCATGCCTCCTCCGGGAATGCCGATGCGGGCGCGCGGCGGCAAGATCGATGGCGAGTCGACCAAGGGCAACCTCGACAAGTGGAGCAAGCGCGCGTCTTCGAACAGCTACGCCCGTGGTGGCGCTGCGAAGATGACCGCAGGCGCGCTGTCCGGCGAGGGACGGCTTGAAAAGGCCGGGAAATCATGAGTGCGATCAAGAGCCAGCACACAAGGATTTTCGAGAAACGCATCGCCGAGCATCGGCAGCAGATTCTTGAATCGATGGCTCTTGGTCACGCGAACAACACCTATTGGAGCTTGGTCGGACAAATCCAGGGCATCGACGATGCGCTGAAAATTTCCGAACAGGCGGATTTTACAATCAGTGGAGATGAAGACCCCAATGCCGGTGCTTAGCGCCTCAAAGATCGAACAGATCAGCCAATCCGAGAATCCACGGCAGGCGATTATCGATGCCGTCGGCTCGCTCGACGGGCAGGTCGTGTTTTCCGACCTCGTGCTGGTCGGAACCTACATCCGCAACGAGAAGACATCCGGCGGCATCATCCGCCCAACCGAAGTCCTCAAAGAGGACGAATACCAGTCCAAGGTTGGTCTGGTGCTGAAGGCCGGGCCGCTGGCCTATGCCGACTGGGAAGATGACAAAACCCGTGGCAGCAATGCGAGAATTTACACTTGGGTCGTGTTCGCCATCAAGGATACATGGCCCGTTCAAATCAACGGCACGCCATGCCGCTTCGTCCCCTATGACAAGCTGCGCATGCGCCTGACCGATCCAACATTGGTATTCTAATGCACAACGTCCGCTATGCAGAAAGCGATTTTGTTGGTCCTGGGCCGGAACGGATCGCGACGGTAAGCCATGAGCCGCCGAGCCAAACCCTGTCGGTAGGCATCAAGACCCTTACGCACGATCGCCGTGGTCTGAAGCTTTATCCGCATAAAACCGTCGTTATCGAAATTACGGAAGGTGAGGAAGTGGCATCATTTGCTCTCAATCCAAGCCATGCACGCGCAATCGCGCTGCGGATTTCTGAGTTCGCTGATACCATCGAAACCGAAAAGGCATCTTGATCATGCCGAGATTGAAACCACCGCCGGCCAAGCCGGAAGAACTTGAGATCGAAGACACCACGCCGCCCGTCGGCGATGTCGAGATCGAACTGTCTTCAGACCCGTCAGGCGAGACCGAAGTAGACCTTCAGGTATCTCCGACGGTGCAGGCCGAGGCAAAACCAAAGCCGGAGCCGGTTGTCGAAGACAATCCGCTGCAGAAGGCGCTGGATGCGCAGAAGCATGCCGAGGAAATGCAGCGCGCGGCGCAGCGCGAGCGCGATGAAGCGATCCGCCAGGCGCGCGAGCGCGACGAAGAGCTGACGCGCGAGCGCGGCGACCGCGAGGACGCGCAGTACAATTCTGTACTGACCGCGATCGCCGCCGAGCAGTCGACGCTTGACAAGGCGGAAGGCGACTATGCCGCGTTCGCCGCCGCAGGCGACTGGGCGTCGGCCGCTAAGGCGCAGCGGATTATCGCGTCGGCGAGCGCGCGGCTTGATCGCCTCGAAGACGGCAAGCAGGCTTTTGACAGCAAGCGCGAGGCCGGCAAGACGGAGCCGCCGGAAAGGAAGCCAGCGCCGCAGCGGGACGCGCCGCTTGATTTCGAGCAGCGCATTGCGACGTTGCCCACGACTGCAAAAGACTGGCTGCGAAAACACCCGGAATTCATCAACGATACCGCGCAGAACCGGAAAATCCAGGCGGCGCACGGCGCCATCGTCGATCTCGACGGGGTTGAGCCGTTTTCTCAAGCCTATTTCGATGCGCTCGACACCCGCTTCGGCTTCAAGGCCGCGCCGCAAACCGAGCCCAAGTCGGCGCCGCAACCCCAACGAAGGAGCATGCCCATGTCCGCCCCTGTTTCCCGCGACGTTCCGACGCCATCGGGCCAGCGGCAGGAATCGTCCAAGATCACCCTGAGCGCCGAGGAGCGCCAGATTGCGCGGAACGCAATCGTTGATCGTCCCGATATGCCGAAAATGAGCAACGAGCAGAAAGAACTGATCTACGCGCGCAACAAGCAGAAACTGCATCGGATGCGCGCCAACGGCGAATACCGGGCAACCACGGAGCAAACCGGATGACCGACCAAGTCACGAATGAACCTATCGAGCCGAAGCGGCGCGGCGGCTGGCCGAGGGGCAAGCCACGTCCCGCCAGGGCAGCGCCGACGCCTGAAAACGTGAAGGCTGCGGCCGATCGGGCTCAATCTCCGATGCTCGGCAAGATGAAGGCACGGCCGAACTGGGAGAGCGACGACTTCGTCGGCGTCGGTCAGGATGGTGTCGATCGCCTGAAAATCTCGCCGGAGAAGCTTGAGGCCCTGCATCGTGACGGCGTCGCCCTGCAATGGGTCACCAGATCGATACGCGGCCAGGAGATGCCCCAAGAACTGTCGAAGATGACCAAGGGCGGCTGGACCCCGGTGCACCAATCCGACTTCGACGGTCTGTTGGATGGCGATTTCATGCCGAAGGGACATGACGACATCATCACGGTTGATGACTGCATGCTGGTGGCGCGGCCGACCCAAATCCAGGCCAAGGCGAGGCAGGCGCTGCGCCATGATGCGGCGAGACCGCTGCAGATCACCGAGGAGCAATTGGGCCACGGCATTCCCGGCGTGACCGGCTCCGACCATCCGACCGCGACCCGGGGCAATGCCATTAAGCGGACGATGGAACGCGTCGAGATTCCGGAGTAAGAGTCAATTGCAGCGTGGGGCATAAGCCCGTTACGAGAGCGTCGACAGATTCTCGCACGCTATTGGCCCAATGTGACGGCGTCGGACCTTTACCGGTCAGGGGCTATGGAAACACCCCGAGCGTCACGGGCATGGGGGAAGGGACTTGCGACGACGGCAAGGTCGCGCCGCACTGTAAATGCGGTCCTTTAAGGCGTGAGGTTCGACTCCTCCCCGACCCACCACTTGCAATCCTCAAAGAAATGATGTAGCGCTCAAAGCATGGGTCGCGCTGGCCCATGTTTACCCCTCACGCGCCGTGCGGGCTCAAGTGACGACCAAGGACGCGAATTGTCGCGGCTGGTCGCATTCAGGAGCCGCATATGGCAAACACCATCGGAAATCCCACCCTTGGCTTCCAGTCCTTCGGCAGCGCCGAAGGCGCATCGCCGTCCATGGGCGCTACACCGGTCTGGATCGCGTCTACCGATGCTGGCACGCTCTTCCGTGGCGACGCCTGCGTAACGTCAAGCGGCGGCGGCACCAACAATTCCGGCGCATATATCACCTCGGTTCAAAACGGCCCCAACGCCACCTCAACCTCAAGCGGCGTCATGATCCGGGGCGTCTTCCAGGGCTGCTACCAGTTTCAGCCGGCCGCTGGCCGCGTCGTGTGGAGCAACTTTTATAACGGCGTGGTGACCGGCTCGACCGGCGACGTCAAGGCCTACGTCATCGACTACCCGGATGCGCAGTTCATTGTGCAGGCATCGACCAAGGGCGCGATCACCTCCTCGATGATTGGGCTCAATATTGGTCTCACCTTCAACTCCACCTCTGGCAATACCACTACCGGCTATTCGAACGTGACGGTGGAATCGACCTCGGTTAGCAACATCAACAGCCAGCCGTTTCGTATCGTCGATTTCTATTCGGCCTATGCGCCGCCTGGCGGCCTACAGGGACCGGCTGTCAATACCGGTGCCTTCATCAACGGCACCGACAACACCACCCCGGCGAACATCGTCGTTGTCCGCTTCAACAACTGCGACCGTCTCAATCTGACGGCGCGCAGCACGTAAGGAGGGATGACAGATGCCCGTAGCACTTTCGCAAATCAAGGACCTGTTGCTTCCTGGGTTGTGGGGTATCGACGGTCGCTATCCGATGATCGAGCGGCAGTGGCCGCAGATTTTCAAATCGGTCGACAGCAACATGGCGCTGGAGCGCCGCGCCGCGATGCGCTTCCTGGGCTATGCGCAGCTCAAGAACGAAGGCGGCCCGAGCGCGACCGACAACAACATGGGTCAGCGCTTTCTCTATAACGCGACGCATTTCGAGATCGCGCTCATGTACGCGATCACAAGACCCGCAATTGATGACAATCTGTACAAGGCGGAGTTCGGACCGAACAACGACGGCCTGATGGAGTCGTTCAAGGAGACCGAAGAGGTCTACGCCGCCAACATCATCAACAACGCCACCACGTTCAACCCGGCGGTGCAGGGTGACGGTGTCTCGCTGATCAACCCCGCGCATCCGATCGATGGCGGTTCGATCGGCAACCAACCCTCGCCGGATGTCAGCCTGAACGAAACCTCGCTGCTCAACGCCGCGATCACCATCCGGACGACGTGGAAGAACAACGCTGGCCTCAAGGTGCATGCGCGCGGCCAGAAGCTGATCGTGCCGCCCAGCTTGGAGCCGATCGCAGCGCGGCTGTTCCGTTCCGAGCTTCGCGTTGGCACCGGCAACAACGACATCAACGCGGTCAAGGAAATGGAGCAGTCCTTCAAGGAAGGCTACATGGTCTACGATTACCTGACATCGGCGTTCGCCTGGTTCGTGCTGACCAACATTCCCGGCCTCGTGTTCTTCCAGCGCAAGGCGTTCGAGAGCGACATGAGCGTCGAGTTCTCGACCGATAACCTGCTGGTCAAGGGCTACCAGCGCTATGTGCCGAGCTACTACGACTGGCGGCATCTCTTCGGCACATTCCCGACCAGCTAACGGAAGGCAACGCCATGATCTGCGTATTCTTCTCATTTCCGATCACCGGGGTGCAGTCAGCAGCCTTCTCTCCGCTTGAGAGCAGGGCCGCCACGGCGGCGGGCGAGATCACGAACGTGGTCAAATGGCTGAAGGTCCATAAGTAAGGAATTCAAAATGGCACAGGTCACGATCATTTCTTCCCTGGGCACGTCGGTTCCTGCGACGCTGGACCCTGTTCCCAAATCGACCACCCTCCAGATCACCGTGGCCTCCGGGTCCTCTGGCGCGAACATTTTCGCGCAGTACACCTTGGATGTGGTGGCTCCGCTGACCTGGGCCTCGATCAGTTCGGCAATCATTTCGTCCAATGCGGATTTGCTGGGCGGCGTCACCTACACCATGCTTTCGCCAGTTGCCGGCTTGCGCCTTAGCTCGACCACGACCGTGACCGGCGCGGTCACGCTGAAGGCCCTGCAGTCCGTCAGCGCCTAAAGGAGTTTGCTATGGCAAATCGTCACAAGAGTTTCGCCAAGGGCGGCCGGACTGTTTACAGCGGGCAGGGCTCGAATGTGGTCAAGGAAGCCGAAGAGAGAAAGCGCGGCGGCAAGGTCGACGGCAAGGTTGCGGGCCACAAGGGCCGGAGCCGCATCAAGAAGGCCCGTGGCGGCGGAGTCGGATCGGACAAGAATCCTTTCAGTTCGGCTCACCGGGGATAGTGGATGACGGAGTGGGAGAGCGATCATCACCGCCATCATCATCATCACGGTTACCGTCAGCACTTCACTTGCGTGATGCTAATTGTCGATGTGCATGATCGCCATCACCATCGCCGCCATCATCGACACCATCATGGACGTAGATACGTCATCTTCCTCACCGCCAACAGGAGAAGTCACTTGAGCAATGTCATCGTAACAGTAGGCCATACCGTCTCGTTTGAGCTGGTCTTCCTAGACCAGAACGGCAATCCGATGTTGACCACGCCGGTACCCGACGCACCGCCGACATGGACCGACACCACGCCGGCCACCGGCACGCTGACGGTCGCCCCGAGCGGCCTGAGCGCAAGCGAAATTGCCAATGTGGTCGGATCGGACACTGTCAATGTTGCGCTCGCGGTTGGCGGCACCAGCTTTGCCGGCACGATCGATCTCACCGTGCAGGCGGTACCGCAGGTTCTGACCTCGGTCCAGATCGCTGCGACCGTCGCTTAAGAGGTGAACCGCTCGAATGGCCAATCCGCTCTACGCCACGCTGACATCGGTAAGCTGCTCGCAGACGATAAACATGGATTATCGTCGCTTCCCGATGAATGCTGCCGTCGCGGTCACTGGTTCTTCCAGCGGCACCTTCACCTATAGCGTGCTGTACACGCTTGATGACCAGCAGTTCCTGACCAATCTCGGCGGCACCATGGGGGCCGGCTCATCGCTCGCGTCGCGGGTCCCGGTCTTCTTCCCCGACGCCAACCTCAGTGCGGCGAGTTCGAACGGCACCACGAACTACATGTTTCCGGTGGCGGGCGTGCGCTTGAGCGTCACCGCGATATCGAGCGCCACCGTTACCATGTGCGTGATCCAAGGGGGATGACGTGGCCGTTCAATTGGTCGGCATCGGCGTCACGCTTCCTTCGGTCGGTGTCTCGCTGAAACCAACGACGTCGCAGCTACCATGGAGCGGCGAGTCTCTTCTCGGCATCGGAGTTTCCATAATCCAGTCGATCACCGCTAGTTCAACGGCGTCGGGTCCGAATTCGCTGAACTTTAGTGGCTCCTCTAATTCCATGTACATCCCCTCGATGGGAGGATTTGCCTAAATGGCTGACAACTATACCGTAATCAATTCTTGCAGCCAGATCATCACCATGAAGTCGAAAGACGTTGGTGCTGGTGTCGAGGCTGTCCAATCCATCCCGACCGACACCGCCGGCACTCCGATGCTGGTGCTTTCAGGTTCCGCTGTTACCTCAACCATGAGCGCGATGGTGGCAGCGATCTCTTCGCTGAGTGCATTGTTCAGCGTGTCGATTGCCACCAGCGCGAACACCGCCAACGTCCTGGCAGGATCGTCGACTGTCACTTCCACGATGGCTGGCCTTGTCGCCGTTCTGTCGCCGCTCTCGGCAGGCATCATCCAGACAGGAACGGTCGGCTCTCCATCCTCGGTCTACTTGTCTGTCCAGGCCGCATCTAACGCGTCTCCAATACCGGTGGCCGATCCCTACGGCGCCTATACCGTGGTTGGTGCGAGCCTGACCCAGCAGTCGCTCGGGTCGTCGGCGGGCAGGGCTGGCGATTATCTTGCCTATGTCGAGGTATTCCCGACGATTGCCGCCTCTGGTGCGGTGACGATCTTCGATAGTACCGGAGTCACGATCGGATCGTATGCCGGCGGCGCTACGACTCCGCTGCCAAGCCTTGTCCCGTTCAGGATTGACGTCGGGGCATTCAGCGTATCGAGCGGCTGGAAAGTTACAACCAGTTCCAACATCTCGGCGTTGGGCGTCGGCAAGTTCACCTAAAGGAATGCCTAGTGCTGATCAAAAAGCCGTTCAAGAAGGGCATGGGGACGTCCAGCGCGCCGTATTATGCGGTGGCGGGCGGTGATGCTGCGCAAACAACAGCCTTTCTTGCGCGCACATCTGGTTTAAGCGGAACGGAAACTAATGCTTATAAGGCGCTCATCAATGGCCTTGTCTCGGATGGCAATTTTGCCCTGCTCGATGCCCTCTATATTTTCGCCACCAATACAACAACGACTGCCAATCTCAATCTCATAAGCACAAGCTTCGGGCTTACCAAAACCGGGACGGTCACGTTTGCTGCGGACGTTGGATATACTGGAGACGGATCAACGGGATTCCTTGATACTGGATTCATCCCACAAACAGGGGGAACGAATTTCGTATTAAACAGCGCTTCCATGGGTTCATATATTCTGACGAATAGAGCCGCAAACACCTCCATTATCATGTCAAATGACAACGCAGTCACTTTTGATATAATCCAGCCATTTTCGGCCGGAAATGTTGTGCAGTGGGATGTCAACGATGCAACATTCCCAACAGCCGCTATTGCATCATCGAGGCAAGCCTTAGCAATTACTCGGACGGCTTCTAACGCCACCGCAGTATACGCCAATGGCAATACTACGGCGATTGGAACATCCGCTGCGGCGTCTGTCGGACCACTATCCGGAGCTAGTATGGTGTTTTTTGCCCGTAATTCGAACGGCACCAAATCGGCTTTTAGCTCTGATCAAGCGGCTGCCTTTTTTTTTGGTGGAGCGTTGACTGCGACGCAATCTGTTGCGATCAACAATCGAATAAATACGTATATGACTGCGCTTGGTATCAATGTGTACTGATGGCAGGCATACTTCTTCTAGGCGGCGTATCAGGAGTTTCCGGCAAATCTTTAATAAACGACGGCTCCAGTTCGCAATCTTTCATCTGGGCTAACATTCTGAAATGTGCCCATAGCATGGGGCCTCTGTCCAGTCCGACATACGCTTGGCAAGCATATTTGGACAGCAACGGCTATCCGAACAACGCACCCGGTAATCAGTTAAGCGACAATATCCAATATCTCTTTGCGATCCCGCCTTCATGGGGCACGGCATCACTAGTTGTGAGTTGGAAGGGAACTGGCGCGTTCTACATGCAACCGGCGGCTGTTTCCAATTATAGCGTGACTGCCGGAACCGGTGTTGTTGACACCAGCACGTTGCCAACCTTCATAAAGGTCACCGGCACCAACGTTCGTATCGTGTTCAATTTTACGACCGCTCCGATCGCTGGTGAGGATGCCTATATCGGCTACTTCCTAGCCACAACGACCTACACCGGATTCAATAGCCTAATATTCTGCCGCCAGTCAGACGAGACGGCCGTAAACGCCAATCAGAACGCATTGAATCCAGACTACGTTGCGATGCTTAAGTCACTAAACCCGAGAACCTTTCGCGGGCTCGATATCTCCGGCGTGAATGGAGGGCAGCAGTCTCAATTTTCGCAGCGCGCCCCCGCTGGCGCTTTTTCTTTCTTTGCTGATCGCTATCCCCCTGAATGCTGGGCCGGGATAGCCGCAGGCACAAACACATATACCTGTTCCGCACCTTCAGGGTGGGCCGGGCTGGTTGATGGTGCGACAGTCCAGGTTCAATTTACGAACGCGAACACAGTAGGAGGCATTTCGGCAACGCTGAACGTTGCTGGAACTGGTGCCGGTCGGATAACGGATCTAGGCCCGAATGATATTGGGGTTGGCCAGATATCGGCTGGTGCGATTTGGACACTGACGTACAGCTCTGTTTATGGATATTGGACTGGCCGTACGGCAATCGCCGGTCCTGACAACGCGAGCCAAGGCGGCATAATAGTGCGCGCTCCGCTTGAACAGCACATCGCAATCGCGAACGCCGTCAACTGCAATCTTTGGTACAATATTTGCCATCGCATGGCGCCATCCGATGGCACTTCTATCGCAAACACCGTTCTGGCAAACCTGAATTCGCAGCTCGCTTTCTACCCAGAACTAAGCAATGAGGTGTGGAACTCGCAGTTCACGCAAACCTCATTCATCGGAAATGTAGGTTTACTGTTTGGGTTTGGACCTGCAAACACGACCGGTGTCATGGGTGCGTATGGCCTTCTGTCTCGCCGCATGATGGGCGCAATTACTACTGCGTGGGGCGGGCCGAACAGCCGATTGCGCCGGGTGATGGCGTTTCAGGCATTTGGTGATAGTGGGTTAAGCGGTACAAATAATGTAGACCGTTTCCAAGGCAATCAGTTAGCGCCTTCCGGAACGGGCACGGGCATAGGCAACGCGGCTTACAGTTCTTTTACTAGCAGCGCCAACTATACGACATCGCCCAATCGCCCAATCGATTTCAGTGATGTTCTGGCCTACGCCACTTATTATTCAGGCGGGCAGCTTCAGCAGTTCGATGCAAATTATGGAACTCCCTTGCTGTATGCCCCTGCCATCACGGCGATATCCAAGGCGAATCCCGGCGTTTTGACCTACGCATCTGATCCGGGCTTTGTTACTGGCGCGCGGCTGGCCTTGACGATATCTGGCATGACTCAACTCAACGGAACGAACGTCACGTTGACACGTCTGACGGCCACAACCTATTCGATGTTCACCAATGCGACACTTGGAACAACGATCGACACGACGGCGTTTTCCACATTCACTAGCGGCTCTGGCGCGCTCTACTCGATAGTTAGCGGGCTTACCGCTTGGGCTGATTTATATGCAACTGGAACAGGGCCGAATATCACATCCGCATTCAATTCCCTCGACACGGACATCCGCTCAGGTTCGCAGTACAATTTCTTTTCCGGCGTGCTTTCGCAAAATGGAACGCAAACGCTGCTCGATCTAAGTTCAAACATCTATGGACCATGGGAAACGATTGCCGCATCTTATGATGGCGCTGGCCGTCCGTCCGGAACGCTAAATCTCACGATTGAATGTTACGAAGGCGCTCAGGCCGGAAATGTCCCAAGCACCGCGTCATGTACAGCATTGGGAATTTCTACCACCTATGAAACGACGATCGGTACCCTTCTGATTGCTTATAAAAATGATGCTCGTTTTTCCACGCTGGTGCAAAACCAGTTTGCTCAGTTCATGGCCAGCGGTTCTCATGCGAAAACGCCGGCTTGGTACCAAATCGTAGGTTTCGGTGGACCTTGGGCATTGACTGGCGGCGATCTTTATACATTGCCCCCTGCCGGGAGTACCGAATACCAATCGTGGCTAGGAACCGTGGTGTTTAATCACTAAAGAAAGTCACGGCCTCTGCAAATCAACCATCGATTGTGGTCGATGGGCCGCTTTTCAGCAAAAACCTTTAGCCGATCGACGATGATTGGATCATAACCGTATCCCGATAGTATCGTTTGACATTGCTCCTCGGTTCCCCGGCCATGAACTTCAACAATCATGTTTGGCTTTCGAGAAGTTATAATATTGGAAGCTCCGACAAGTGCTCGATCTTCGGCCCCTTCGATATCCATCTTAATGAAGTCTGGCACAAAGTATTTTTTGGCGGCGGCGTCTAAGGTGACTTCGTTGCCTTCATCACAGTTAGAAACGAAGGCTTTAACCGCCTTAATGGGATAATTATTGCGCCGGAACGTCTCTACCATGTCGGCTACGGCACTTTCCTCACATTCAAATGAAACGACCTCTGCGCCGCCGGCCAATCTCGACACTAAAAGTGCATCATAGCCGCCAGCGCCGCCCACGTCGAAAGAGCGGTAGCCCTTTTTGACTAGCCGCCTAAACCACTTCTGTGTCTCAATCTCATAGAGACCTAGATAGAGGCGCATGTCATAATGGTAGTTGATTTTCATTGAGCAGCCGGAAGCGGGGCCAAACGGAAGCCTCCGAAACTCCTTGCCACCAGGCAAAAGACGCCGAGAAACGGCACGCGCGACATCTACAAACATAATCGACCCTCGCTGACTGCCCTGCCCACCTCTACCCCGAGTAGAGCGCCCGGCCTAGCCCAATGATCCATTGACTTTTGGATTATGACCGGCCCTTGAGGCCGCGATTCCCCCGTGACATCGACGTCCTACCAATGGTATGAACGAGTCCTCAATTATTAGAGGTTCGGCATGACCATTCTCACCCCCCGCTTTGCGGAACAGCATAAGGGCAATGGCGCTGCCGGCCCGGCTCACATTATCGCAGCTCACGAACCGACCCGTGATGGCGAGGATGCTCCTCTACGACAGGTCGGCGCTGCCGGAGCGGTTCATACCCCAACTCCGGCAGCGGCTGCGCCGCTCAAGATCGCGATGATCGGCACCGCGCCATCATCTCGGATGCTGGCGCCGTTCAATGATCCCTCATGGACAATCTGGGCCTGTTCGCCGGGCAACATGAATGCGCTGCCGCGTGTCGACACCTGGTTCGAGCTGCATTCCAACCTGCTCTGGCCGGAGCATGAGAGCTACGGAAAACCATATATCGAATGGCTAAAGCAGCAAAAGTTCCCGATTTATATGCAGGAACGCTGGCCGACGACAGAGGGCACCACGGTGCCGCTACAGTCGATCGTGCCGAACGCGGTCTCCTTTCCGAAGGACGAGATGGTAGCCGAATTCGGCGATGATTTCTTCACCTCGTCCTTTACCTGGATGATGGCGCTGGCGATCAAGATGGGCGCGACCGAGATCGCGCTCTACGGCATCGATATGGCGAGCCGCGACGAGTACATCCGGCAGCGGCCGGGCTTCTTCTTCTTCCGCTACATGGCGCGGCAGCGCGGCATAAAAGTATCGGCGCCGCACGAGTCCGACATCATGCAGAGCCCGGCGCTCTATGCCTATGTCGATAGCACGCCGTTCGGCCGCAAGATCATGGCGCGGCGGCAGGAAGTCTCCGGCCGCATCAACGCCGCGACCCAGCAAATCGACCAAGCCACCCATGGCCGGACTTATTTACAGGGTGCCATGGAGGACCTTGATTATTTCGAGTCGATATGGTCCGGCGTCTGCAACGACATGGGGCGGCTGGAATACGAGAACAAACTGCTCAAGCGCGAGATCGAGCAGATCAAGGCGCAGGCGGCACCGCAACCGACGTGGTCGATGTCGACGGCTATTGCTTCACTGCCGGCGGTGAAGAAAGTGCGGAAACCTTGGACCAGACGCCAGCCTAAGAAGGAGCCCGACGCAGCGCAGTTGGAGCCAGACGCTGCTCCGCAATCCGATTCGTCGGGGTGATCCATGTCAAGTTTTTTCAATCCTATCGTTTCGACATCGGGTACGTTTCAATTTTCGCCAACCGGCGGGGACTTCATCTTAAATTCTTTCGATCGAATTCAGATTCGCCCGACCGAGATCGAGCAGACGCAGATGCAGCGCGCGGTGATGGAGCTGAACCTCGCGCTCACGCGCTTCAATACGATGCCGGGACAGAACCTTTTTACCATCGATCTGCAAACGATACCGCTGGTCGCTGGCACGGCGACCTATTCGGTGCCGCCGGAGACCCGGATGATCCTGTCTCCTTTCATCCGTTATTCAACGAACCCGGTGCTTGACCGCTATATGTTTCCGATCAGCCGCGACGAATACGCGGCGATCTCGACAAAGGGCACGCCGGGTTTCCCATCGCAATATTGGTTCGATCGGCTCATTGCCCCGACCGTGACCTTCTATCTCGTCCCTGACGCCGCACAGACCTACAGCTTCATGTATTACCGCGCGCGGCAAATCCAGGACGCCACGGTTGCCAACGGCCAGAGTCTGGAACTGCCGACGCGGTTCTTCGATGCCATCACCGCAGACCTCGCGCATCGGCTCGCGCGCGTCTATCGCCCGGAGCTGGAGCAAGTTCGCAAGGTCGATCGCGACGAGGCGTGGTCGATCGCGTCGACCGAGGATACGGAGTGGACGCCGATGTATGTCCAACCCATGCTCGGGTCGTACTTTAGAAGGTAGAGGCAGCATAATGCGACCGCATGGCAGAGCTAGTATCAGTGCGCGAAGTCCGCGCGCTCTCGGCGTTTGTCAGCGTTGCACGTTTCTTTTCAACCTAGATGACTTGCGGTTTCAATGGGACTGGCAAGGAGGTCCTAGGCTTAAAAACCTCTACGTGAAGGTCTGCGCCTCCTGCTACGATTCTCCGCAAGAGTCCGGCCGCACCATCGTGCTGCCTCCCGACCCCGTACCCGTCGCCTATCCTCTCCCCGAAGACTATATCGGCGCCGATAACCCGCTCTCGACTCTTGGGTTCAACGTCGCCGACAGTTTTTTGCCGCAGCCTTTGCAAATCCTCGGCGGCAATATCGGTAATATGACGCTGAATGCCGGCGTCGATGCCGCGTTCAACGGCGCGACCAACAAGCGCGCCGAGATGTGCGCGGCGCTGTCGGTCTCGAATTCCAGCTTCCAGAACACGGTCGGCAAGAACTGGTCGGCCGATCCCAGCGGCACCTCGCTCACGCTGCATTCGACGGTACCGGTGCAAACCCATGTCGTCTCGTCGTTCACGCTGACGGCGCCGAATGATCGGCGGTTTCTCAATTCTGCGACCGGGATCACCGGCTTCCATCTCGACGGCAGCAGCAACAACGCAAACTGGACCACGCTCTATACGTCGAGCTTTGCCGGTACCGTCGGCGAAAGCATCACGGCCAGTACGACGTCGGTCGCGGCCTTCCAATATCACCGCATCGCGATCCAAGGCGACGGCGTCTCTGCGGTCGCGATTGCGCAGGCGGTCTTCAACGTCTCCGACGGCGCGGCCAACGATATCTGAGGGAACCCATGGCGCTGACGTATGCATCGTTTGTCTCGGAGATCGCGACCTTGACCGTGATCTCTTCGACTGTGCTCGTCTCCGGCGACAGCAACTTTGCCGGCATCATGGGCGGCATCATCGACTACGCCGAGGGACGGCTATGGCGCGAGTTGGACCTGCCGGTGGTCAGTGTGGTCGACACCTCGGTCACCTGTACGTCCGGCGTGAACCTGGTGGCGTTGTCCTCGGTGCAGGGCGAGCCGCTGGTAATCCAGGCGCTCAATCTATTGATCCCGGCCGGCGCGACTTCGTCCAATGCGACGCGGGTGCCGTTGGTGCCGTCGTCGCGGTCGGTGATCGACGCGATCTATCCATCGGCGGCATCGTCGAACTGCGGGCAACCGGAATTTTTCTACCGGATCAATAATAACCAAGTGCTGCTAGGCCCGACACCGGATCAGGCCTATCGCACCGAACTTACCGTCACGACCCGCCCTGCGCCGCTTTCCGCATCAAACTCCTCGACTTGGCTTACACAGAACCTGCCCGAGTTGATGATCGCTGCCGGCATGATCTTCGCGTCTGGCTATATGCGCAATTTCGGCGCGCAGGCCGACGATCCCAAAATGGCCGCCAGTTGGCAGGGCCAATACGACAACCTGATGAAGTCTGCCAACGTCGATGCGATGCGGATGCAGTTCGAAAGCCAGGGCTGGACCAGTCAGAGCCCGGCGCCGTTGCCATCGCCGCCAAGGAGCTAGGGGATGCCCTGGGGCGCAGTTCAACTCAAGCCTGGCGTAGACACCCAGTTGACCCTTGCGGCCAACTCTGCCGGCGTATCGCAGTCGCAGCTAATTCGCTACAAGGAGCAGCTGGTCCAGACCTACGGCGGCTGGCAGAACTACGTCAACCTGACGATCGCATCGACGGTGCGCGACCTGCATCCATGGCAGGACATCAGCGGCGTCAAGCACCTCGGCGTCGCGGCGACGGGCAATCTCGGCGTGATCACTCTGGGCTCCTATCAGGACATCACGCCGCAGACCAACACCACCAATAACGCACCGAACTTCTCGATCTCCTCGGGGTCGAGAACGGTTACCGTGGTCGATGGGGGCTCCTCGGCAAGCGTGTTCAACACAGTGTTTTTCAATACGCCAATCGCGATCGGCAATCTGCTATTCAGCGGCGCCTACCCGATCAATTCGGTCGGCGGGTCCTCGATCTACACGTTCCTTTCCTCAATCGCGGCTTCGACCACGATCTCGTCGAGCGGCAAGCTGCCGGTGTTTGCAATCGCATCGGGCTCCCCCACAGTCACGGTCACGCTGTCCAATAACGGCTATCAAGTGATCACTGGTCTATTCCAGCAGTTCATCGCACCGACGCAGGTTGGGACGTCGAGCAACGGTCTTTTAATTCAAGGTAAATATCAAATCGCTTCCGTCGTCGACTCGACGAATTTCACGATCACGGCGGTGACACAGGCGAGCACGACCGCGACCGCGACCATGAACGGCGGCAATGCGCAACTCGTCTATTATATAACGCGTGGGCCGACGCCAGCCGGAAGCGGTTTTGGCGGAGGTGGCTTCGGCTTAGGCGGCTTCGGGACCGGCGTCGCGCAGTCCGGTGCCGCAGGCACGCCGATCACCGCGACCGACTGGACCACCGACAACTGGGGCGAGATTTACATGGCCTGCCCGGCCGGCGGGCCGATCTACATTTGGTCGCCGGATTTCGGATTCCAGAACGCGCAGGTCATCAACCAGGCGCCGTTCTTCAACGGCGGTATCTTCATCTCGATGCCGCAGCAAATTCTGGTGGCATGGGCCAGCGTACTGTCGACCGGCGTGCAAGACCCGCTGATCGTGCGCTGGTGTAACGCAGGTGACTACACCAACTGGACCGTTTCGAGCCAGACCACCGCCGGCTCGTTTCGCATTCCGAGTGGTTCGGTGATTGTCGGCGGCATCCAGGCGCCGCAGTTCGCCCTGATCTCGACCGATGTCGACGTCTGGACCATGACCTATGTCGGCGGCACGGTGATCTTCAATTTCACCCGCATCGGCAATGGCTGCGGTTGGGTCGGCTCGCATGCCTGCGGCATCCTGTCGGGCAACCCATTCTGGATGAGCAGCAACAACTTCTTCACGCTCGGTTCCAATGGCGTCGTGCCGCTTCCATGCACGGTCTGGGATCAGGTGTTTCAGAACTTGTCGATCGCCAACCAATGGAAGTCGCGTGTTGCTGTCAATTCTGCTTTCAACGAGGTCGCATGGTTCTATCCGTCGGCGAATTCGGCGGGCGAGAACGACAGTTACGTCAAGGTGCACATCGAGGGCAACGAATACGAGTGGGATTACGGCACGCTGTCGCGCACGGCATGGACCGACGTGTCCATTCTCGGCATGCCAATCGGTGTCGACAATAACGGCCAGATTTACCAGCATGAGATGGGCACCGCGATCACGGGCGCAGGCCTGCCGGGCTTCCAGACCGGCTACTGGACCATCGCCGAGGGGCAGGAAATTCCCTTCATCGATATGGTCATCCCCGACTTCATCTTCGGGCTGCGTTCGGCCGCGCCCGGGGCGAGCATCAATATCACGTTCTTCGGCGTGGACTATCCCGGCGGTCCGCAGACGACCTACGGGCCTTACCCGGTGACGAGCACGACGCAATTCATCAACACCCGCATCCGCAACAAGCTGCTGTCTGCTTTGATCCAGAGCAACGCGTCGAGCGAGTTCTGGCGCATCGGCCGCATCCGGTTTCGGTTCGGCCAGTCTGGCAGGAGGTAGGTCATGGCAGGTCCGACCGACATCTTAACGGCAATCCAGAACGGTGTGGTAGCGCTGAACAACTTCGGTCAGCAGGTGAAGGGCTCGTTCCTCAATATATCGAGCCAACTGACCACGTTGCAGGCGGCGCCTGCGATTACGGCCGGGCCGTGGACCGTATGGAATCCGACCGTTGTTCCGCAGGCCGGAGCGTTCGGAAGCGCCAGTGCGACGGGCGCATATTATGCCATCGGCAAGTTGGTTCATTTTACCGTCTCGATCACCGTCTCAAGTGTTGGGACCGCCGCTAATGGAATGTCCATATCGCTGCCTATCGGTACGGCGAACCGCAATGCAGCAGTCGTTGCAGAGGAATCGGTGGCTGTTGGCTTCGTTGGGTATGGCCGCATCACGACTGGCACAACTACCATCGCGGCAATCGCGAAGTACGACAACACCACGTACATCAGCACGGGGGCCGTCGTGAACCTTACCGGCATATATGAACAGACGTGAGATAAAATGACCAACGGCAACACACAGCAATCTGATGGCGGCAACCTGACCGCCATCCTGACCGCGCTTCAGCAGGGCGTGACCGCGATCAACAATCTAACCCAGACAATCAAGACGATCTTCCCAAGCTCCTGATAGGTGACGCATGGCATCGACCTTTACTCCGAACATCCAGATTGAAGAGCCGGCGCGCGGCGACGACGTCGGCACATGGGACACTCCCGTAAACGGGAATTCCACGCTGCTCGATCTGGTGGCCGGCGCCATCGCGACCATAAGCCTCAACAACTCGAACGTTGTGCTGTCGGCGGCGCAGTTCCGCTCTAAGCAGATCACGTTCAACTCGACGTTGACCGGCAGCGTCACGATCACCTTCCCGACCTCGTTCACCAAGAGCTATGAAATCCAGAACCTGTGCACGGGGTCGAGCGCGTTCACGATTACGCTGGCGACCACCGCCGCAGGTGCACATGTGATCTGCGCTCCGCCGGGCGAGACGATTGATTGCTTCAACGACGGTGCCAATCTTACGTTCAAGAATCTCGGTCGCATCGGCAGTCTGATGGATTGGGTCGGATCATCGGTGCCGGCATGGATCGCTGGTTGTTCGATTCAGCCATATCTGAATTGCGACGCCTCGCCATTTTCTGCGGTGACCTATCCCGCATTGGCAATGTTTTTGGGCGGCACCACGTTGCCGGATATTCGCGGCGTGTCGCGCGCCACGCTGAATCAGGGTACCGGCCGCATCACGACGGCGGGGGCAGGTCTCGACGGCAACACGAATTTGTCTGTCGGAGGCGTTCAAACCGTCACTCTGACGGCAAACCAGATACCTACGATCATCTCCCCCGGAACGGCAACATCTTCTGGTGGTTCTAGAATAAATATCCCCGTTACCGATGGTGCAGTCTCCGGTGGGAGCGTTTCCGGTCCTGGAAGCAATATTCCACCCCTCACAAGCGGTTCGTGGGCGAGCGTGCCATCTTTGGTGGTCGCCGCCGTATCCAACAACACGGGCGGTGCTCTCCACACCAATATGCCGCCGACGGTCATTTGTGGTCTGACCTTGATCCGGTCGGCCTGAAGGCAATTGCTGAAACGAACAATTGGGCGTAAGCTCAAAGTATGCCGCTGGACCACAGCAAATCACCCGGCGCCTTCAAGACCAACGTCAGCACCTTGATGCATGACGTCGGCAAGTCTCCGCACGTCAAATCCCGCGAACAGGCTTTGGCTATCGCATATTCAACCGCTCGACGGGCAGGGGCACACATGGCATCCGGCGGCTTCACGCCGCCCATGGGCGAGCGCTTTGCGGCGCGGCAGCAGTTTCATGAAGGGTTTTTGCATAGCTCGGTGCCGGGGCGCACCGACAAGCTGCCGATCTCGGTTTCGGGCGGTAGCTACGTATTACCGGCTGACCATGTTGCGGCACTTGGTCAGGGAAACTCGAACGCTGGCGCTGCCATCGTCAGTCGCATGTTTAAATCCGGACCGGCTGGGACTTCGGCACCATCTCTGCACGCCGCGCACGCGTCCGTCCCGCATCTCAATCTTACGCCGAAGGCGGCGAAATTCGCGCGCGGCGGCCATGACGGTTTTTGGTTCGACAAAAAGGACAAATTGGGTCGCACCAAAAGCAAGCTCGGTCACCACGAGCCGACGGACATCATCGCGGCCGGCGGCGAGATCGTTCTGACGCCGCAGCAAATTATCCATCGCTTCGGAAGTTTGAAGAAAGGCCACCAGGCGCTCGACGAATGGGTCGTCCAGACGCGCAAGAAGCACGTCAAGACGCTGCGCCACCTGAAACCGCCGAGAAAGGATTGAGGCGATGCCCTGTCCATCGGTCGTTCGCATTGCCAAGCAGGAAGACCATCAAGAAATCTGGCGACTGTTCTTGCATGGCTATCGCGAGAATGCGCTGTTTCCTATCGCGCCGGAAAAGGTCGACTGGTTCATTAACCGTGCGATCAACCCGGGGTCAATCCCGGAGTGGGACAACGGCGTTCGCGGCGCGATCGGTGTGATCGGCCAGGTTGGCGCGCTGGAAGCCATCGTTTTCGTGGTGCTCGGCGAATATTGGTATACCCAGCACAAGCACATCGAAGAGTTCATCGTCTTCACCGATCCCGAGCACCGCAAGGGATCGCATCATGCCAGCGCGCTGCATGAATGGATGAAGCACCAGGTCGACACGATCAACCTGCCGCTCGTGACCGGCATCATGTCGAACGTGCGAACCGAAGCGAAGTGCCGGCTTTACCGGATGCGGTTCACCAAGATCGGCGAGTTCTTCTATCTCGGACCAAAGGGGTCGATGCCCTTTGTCACGGCCATGAGCAGCTAGATGGGAATAGTGACGCTCAAACATGCGAAGGAGCACGGATTTGTCCGATATTTTACGGGCGAACCGTGTAAGCGCGGCCATATTGTCGAGAGGTTGGTCAGTACGAGAGTATGCTTGACATGCAAACTTATGCATAAGGTGCGGTGGCAGAAAGACAATCCGGAGAAACACCAAGCATACAACATCGCGAAAGCGGCGGAGTGGCGCGAAGGAAACAGAGATCGCCATCGCGCCAAGAGCCGAGAAATTTATTGGAGAAACCCAGACAAAGCCAGAGAAAGAGAGAAGGAACGGTGGAAGTCTGATCCGAAAGTGCGCGAGAGAACCAAGCTCCGCAAGGCTACTCCATACTACAGGAGTAAAGCGGTGGCGCGCGCCAAGGCGTGGGCCAAAGCAAACCCCGGGAAGGCTCGCGCCGCGATTCGCGATTGGATGGATCGCCATCCTGAAAAAGTCGCTCAACATGCGAGAAACCGTCGCGCGCGGGAAAATAATGCAGTTGGATCGCATACGCCCGAAGACGTTCGGAAAATCTTTCGCATGCAGAAAGGCATGTGCGCTTATTGCAGAGTTTCGCTCAAAAAGGTCAAAACGCATGTCGATCATATTACTGCGCTGTCCCGGGGTGGCACGAATGACCGATCGAATCTGCAGCTTCTTTGTAAACCATGCAATTTAACTAAGAGCGCTCGTGATCCGATCGAATTTGCACAGTCGCTCGGAAGGTTACTCTGATGGGCAGCAAAGGATCAAATACGACATCGACGACCCAGCAACAGACGTCCGCGCCTGCTGGCGCTGGGTACATCCAAAATGCGCTTGATCGCACAAACCAGACCGCGAATTTGCCTTTCTCGGTGCCGCAGGCGCCGGTCGCCGGCTTCTCGCAAGATCAACAAACCGCATTCCAGAATGTCAATAATGCGCAGGGGATGGCGCAGCCGTATATCAATCAGGCGCAGCAGTATTTCTCGCCGCAGGGCACGCAACAATTTCTGAACCCCTACGCCTCAAATGTTATGGCGCAGATGCAGAACGTCTTCGGGCAGCAGCAATCGCAGCAGCAGGGACAGTTGACGCAGGCGGCCGGCGGCATCGGCGCCGACCGTATCGCAGTCGGGCAGTCCGAACTGGCCAATCAGCAAGGCCTTGCCGCAGGTCAAACGATGTCCGGCCTCTACAATAACGCGGTGCAGCAGGCGCAAAGCGCGGGCTATGGCACTGCCGCGCTCGGCTCGCAGGCGCAGAACGCGGCGCTGCAGGGCGCCCAGGCGCAGCTCGGTACGGGCGGATTGCAGCAGCAGCTCTCGCAGGCGCAGATGAATTCCCCCTATCAGCTTGCGCTGGCACAGGCAGCGTTTCCATATCAGCAATCGGGATTCCTCAACAGCGCTACCGCCGCGCTGGCGCCAGGCTTGGGCGGCACGACCTATGGAACTGGCCAATCGACCGGGCCGGCACCGAGCATGCTCAGCCAGATTCTCGGGCTCGGAACGGCTGGCGTCGGCGCGGCGGGCAGCATGGGGGCGTTTGGCGGCAGTCCGTCGTATGGTGGCGGCAGCGCGGGCAAGGGCGATGCTTACGGCGGCAGCAGCACCAATCCGGCGGCCGGATTGAGCGCGTCGGATTACGGTGCCGGTTTTGCCCGTGGCGGCGACGTCGGCTATGACGAGGGCGGTGCGGCGGAAAATCCGTATCAGCTTCCGCCGGGCTTTAATGACAAGCCGATCAACATCGACCAGCAGTCGATCATCCCGAACGAACAGCTCACGCCGATCAAGGCGCAAATGCCAACGCTGAATCTGACCCCGCCAAACCCTGGTGCCAACACCAGCGGCGGCGATACCGCCAAAGCGATCGGGGATGTCGCCAAGATGGCGATGATGTTCGCGAAGCGGGGCGGCCGGATCGGGTATGCCGATGGTGGTTCGCCGAACGCTGATGATAACGACCCGAGCCCCGCAACCTTCGATGAGCGTTTCCCCTATCGGATGGCCAGTCAGGAAGGCGTGGACAATTGGCGCAAGGGCGCTCCAGAGGACGCCGCCATGGCATTTTCCGGGGATGCCGGGGCGCAGGCGGCTTTCCCGCCGCCTTCTGGCTCCCATGGGAGAAGCGGCAATGCGTCGGCCGCGTTTGCGGCACCTACGGCCACCGAAGATGTGAACGCCTCCTCAACGGCCTCCGCTGACCCGGTGGACCCCGGTCAATCGGACAAGAACAGTTTTGCCAAGAGCCCGTGGGCCGCCCTCATGGCGGCTGGCCTCGGCATGGCCGCTGGCACCTCGCCGTTCCCGATGGTCAATATCGGGCATGGCGGCTTGCAGGGCCTGAAGACGCTCGAAGAGCAGCGTGCTGCGTCGCAAAAGGACGAGACCATCGACCAAGCGGCGAGACGGCTGGAGCAGGAGGCGAAGCATCACGAGGACCAATATACTCGGATGACGCCTTACCAGAAGGAAGAGGTGACACAGCACAAGAGCCAGATGGCGCTCAACGAGAACAAGCCGATCCAGGTCGGCATCGATGCGCTCGGCCACCCCATTTTGGGCATCCGCGACAAGGATACCGGCACCTATGTCGACCCGATCACCCGAAAACCGGTGCAGGACCCGAATGCCAGGGCACCGACCTATAACGTCCCGGGTACTGGCAAGGAAGACGACGCGGCGCTGCCGCCGCATGCGCAATTGACCGAGGGGGTCGATATCCCAGAGGGGGTCGACAAGACAGTGCTGGCGCGGGTGCCGCCGGATGTCGCGAAGACCATCCGCGCGATCGACGAGGGGCGTGCGAACCTGTCGTCGATCCCGATGAAGGATCGCGGCGCCTATCTGAAATTGGTGAATGAATACGACCCGGGCTGGGACCAGAACCTCTACAGCCTGCGCAAGCGGACGAACGACGATCTCTCGCCCAACGGCAATTCCGGCAAGATGATCTTGGCGACCAACCAACTCCTGCCGCATTTGAAAACCGCGAGCGACAAGGCACAGGCACTCGAAAACAGTAACTTTAAGGGCGGCAACGCCATCACCAATTGGCTGCGGACGGAGTCTGGCGACCCGCGTCCAGGGAATTTTGAGACGGTGCGGGAAGTCGCGGCAATGGACGCCGCGCGGCTGCTGCGCGGCTCCGGGCAGATGGCGGAAAAGGACATCGATTTCTGGCGCAACAATCTCGGAACCGCTGGCTCTCCGAGGCAACTTCAGGAAAAAATCAACCTTTTGGCCGATGATCTGATGGGAGCGCGCATCAGTTCGATCCAGCACTCCTATCGCACGAACATGCGCAAGGAGCCGCCTGACTTCGTTTCCAAGGAGGCGAAAGAAGCCTTGGCGACGATAAAGGCTCGGCAGCAGCCCGCGCAGCCGCACGCGGCTGCTGCACCTGCAGCGGCCGGACCTGCCGCTGTGGCCCCTGCCGCTGCGCCAGCGGCACCAACCAAACCAGCCACCGTCATTCAGAACGGTCACACCTACACGCTACAGCCTGACGGGAGCTACAAGTGACGGACGACGTCAAGCCCGCATTTGATCCGACGCAGCCATTCCAACCGGCGCAGGCTGATAACAAGCCCGCGTTTGATCCGACGCAGCCGTTCCAGGCTGCTCCCGCCGCCCCGTCCGGTGGTGCCGACATTGCGAAGAGCGGTGGTATCGGTCTCGCCAAAGGCATGATCGACTTCGCTGGCATGCCGGGCGATGCGTCAAATCTCTTGGCCAAGGGCAGCAAGGCCGCTGGCGATTATATCGGCGGAATGTTTGGTGCGGTGCCGAGCCCGGAGCCGACCGGCCCGTTGCTCCCAACTTCGGGCGGCATCCAGAAGGACATCGAGAAGCATACCGGCGAGTTCTACCAGCCGAAGACGACCGCCGGGAAATATGCCGGGGCGGTCGGAGAGGTGGCCGGCAATCCGCTTTCCTATGTTGGCCCTGGTGGAGCAACTGCGAAGCTCATGGGCGCTGCGGCAACCGGCGCAGGCTCCGAAGCAGCCGGTCAGGCGGCTCACGAGTACGCGCCTGATCTGGAGCCTTATGCGAGAGTTGCCGGCGGCATCCTTGGTGGTTCCACCACGGGTGCTATCTCTGCGACGGCTCAGAACATCATGCGTGCTCGGGGCATCCAGACGACCGAGCAACTTCGCCAAGCCGCAAATGATGCCTATGCTGGTGCCCGCAGTCTCGGCGTCGAATATACCCCGAGCAACCTTGTGATTTTGCGCGACCAGATTCGACGTGATCTACTGCAGCAAGGGCATCGTGCCGACAAGTCTGCCGGCACCTTCGATCGCATCAACGAACTGCCGCACCCCCTCACACCAGCCAACCCCACCGGCAACCGCAATTTTTCCGACATTGAAGGCGTTCGCCAATCGCTAAACGACATCCGTGATGAAGTCACTCCGTTGGGGCGGCGAACCGCCGATGCGCGGGCAGCGGGCGTCGCGATCGACCGTATCGATGATTTCCTTGCCAATCCGATGAACGCGATCACTTCGCACCGTGGCATCGCCCAGCAAGCCGCGCAGTTTGCTCAAGAGGGGCGTGGCAATTGGCAAGCCATGGCGCGCTCGCAGCAGATCGAGCAGGCGCTCTCCAAGGGAGAACTGAATGCCGCGACATCCGGCTCCGGCGCTAACGTCGACAATGCCTTGCGCCAGCAGGTGAAGCAGATTCTCAACAATCCGCGCCGTGCCAAGAATTTCACCAATGACGATCGTGAGATCATGCGCGATATCGCCGCAGGAAATCCGGTGCGCAATTCGACGCGGCTGCTCGGCAAGATGGCCGCGACCGGGATCGTGTCGGCCGCCGGTATTGAATACCTGTCTCATACGATGGGGCTTGGTCCAATAGGGCACGTCCTGTTGCCGGCCGCTGGCTACGCCGCCAAGAAGTCCGGCGATATCATGACCCGCAATCGCATCAACCGGTTGTTGCAGGGAATCCAGATGGATTCGCCAGCGGGCAGGGCCAATCCTGTTGGGCCTCGGGCAAGCACTGCGCCCTTTGCCGCTCGTTCCCTGATGACCTCTCCTTTTGGGGCGGAGCCGCAAAACCCGTATTCGCAATAGTGGCGTGACTCTGTCCAAAATTTGAACTAATACTCACTTCATTAGGTCGAGGTGAGGTTGCTTCAGCATGAAAACTTCAGCCGATGGTCGCGCCTTCATTGAGGTCTTCGAAGGCAAATTCCTGCACACCTATGATGACGGCACGGGTGTCCTGACGATCGGTTATGGCCACACCAGCGCCGCCGGTCCACCCGCTGTATTCCGGGGGCAAACCATCACCGATGCGCAATGCGATACGATTCTTGCGAATGATCTCGCCGCTGTCGAGCGCACTGTAGCCCATGTGATCAAGGTCCCGATGGCGCAAAATCAGTTCGACGCTCTGGTGTCGTTCGAATTCAATACCGGCGATCTCGGTAAGTCGTCCATCCCAAGAAAGATTAACGCGCACAATTCTGTCGCGGCGATGAGCACGCTGCTGATGTATGACCACGCTGGCGGCAAGCAGATGGCCGGCCTGACGCGACGGCGCCAGGCCGAGCGGCTGATGTTCAATGGTCAAGTGCAGCAAGCGCTGAAGCTGGCTGGCGCGCATGCCACCACCACAGCCACACCGATGCCACAGGCACCGACCCGCCCGCCAGCCCCTGCGAAGCCCCCCGAGCCAGAGGAAGACTGAAATGCCAAATTGGACACAGGTCTCAGGCGGTGCCGACCGGATCATCCTGATCGGGCTGACGTGGCTCGCAGCCAAGGGCTACATCACCAATGAGGATGTGGCGAACTACGCCACGCTGATCCTCGCCCTCGCCGGAGCTGGCTACGCCTTCTGGATCAACCGGAACACCAACCTCGTCAATCGTGCCAGTTCGGTCCCCGACACGGTCGTGGTGACGTCGCCGGATATTGCGAAGGCACTTCCGCAAAACAATGTGGTTTCAACAGACGACAAGAAGGTTGTCAGCAGATGAAACGGACCATCCTCGCCCTCACACTATCATTCGCCCTCGCGGGCTGCGCCGATCTTCAGATGCTCACGGCCGGGATCGGTCTCGCAACCAAGTCGATCGCCAACCCGGTAACGCCGACCGACGAGGCCAAGGTTGAGGTCGCGCTCGACGGCGCGATCGAATTGCTGAAGGCCTACAAGCAGGCCTGCGTGCAGGGCACGGCGGACAAGAACTGCCGCGACAACATCGCTCAAATCCAGGCCTATACCCGACAGGTGAAGCCGCTCGTCGCACAACTGCGCAACTTCGTCGACAACAACGACCAGATCAACGCCAGCGTGGTCTACAACCAGTTGACCGCGCTATTCATCAACGTGAAAGCCACAGCCGCCAGCCTTGGCGTCAACTTAGGGAGTGCGACGCTATGAGCCCGGAAATTGTCGATCTGATCATCAAGGGACTGACCTCTCTACCGGCCTTGGTTGCTGCCGGCGTCAACATCTATGACCGCGTCGAGCAACTGAAGACGCTCACTCAAGGATCGGCGGACGGCACGATTAGTGCGGCGGATATCGCCAAGATTCGCGCGCAGTTCGACGCCGATCTGGACGATTTCGATACGCCGATGAAGTGACGTAGATGACCCTTGATTACAATCTCATGCTGATTCTTTTTATTGCCGTGCTGAATGCCTACACGGCATGGATGACGCAACAGCAGAAGAAGACGATTGCGTTGTTGGAGAAAAATACGAATTCGATCAAAGACGCCCTCGTCGCATCAACCGCAAAGGCATCGTTGGCCGAGGGTAAGGTGGCGGGCAGAGCGGAGGCCCGCCAAGAAGACGGGACCGCGTCACGATAGAGGGAAGAGGAATAGACCATGGGTGCAAATATCTGGTTCTGGCTGATCTACGTGCTAGTTGGCATTTTCGGTATCTGGGGTCTTGGTCCGTGGGGTACGGAGCGGCCTTATGGAGCGTTCGGAAGCTGGGGCGTCTTGTTCATCCTCGTGGGTATCCTCGGCCTGCACGCCTTCGGATCACCCATTCGTTGACGCGGGCTCGCCGAACGAAGAGCAGTCGATAGACTACGGACGCACGCCAAGCATCTGCAAGGGATGTTGAGCCATGACCTACAATCGAAACCTGATCGTCGGAACTGTGACGGTTATCGTGATCATCATCGTCATGTTTCTCTTCTGGGCGCCCAATGGCTGATTTTCAGTGCTGCCGGACTGTAGCTGATCCCGGTCCTTGGACGGCTGGTGTAGACAACAGCGCTGACCCTCGCATGGTTGAGGCGATGCACAACATCCGCGACAAACTCTCGAACAATATGCCGCTGGATGATCTCATCTGGACGCTCAAGGCGGCGGTCAATATCGACAGCCGGACCAATTTAGGCTGGCGGCTGCAGGTCTGCCTATTGTGGAATGCCGTGCGTCGGCTGGAAATTCTCGGAAAGCACATTGATCCTGATGCGGTATGGCGAGCGCGAGGTTGGCCGCGCCTCAAGGATGCTTGGGCAGTCTTTCAGGGGCGAGCCGTAGTGATTTACGTGAAAGACGTTGATGGCTGAGGCGTGGGTCCTAGTGTTCTTCTGCATTAGCGTCGCGCTGTGCGACCCGAACGGCAACACATTGGGCAAGACCTACGGTACGGAAGACGAATGCCAGCGCGCGGGTCTAAAGACCCTGCGAGATGCCCCGAAGGGGATGCAGGGGAAGATGGTTGTCTGCCTCAAGGGCGTTCGCTAGGCGCCATCGATCATCGGTCCGCTAAAGCCCTGCACATGTTTGCCTGAATGCCAGAACAAGGCACCTTGAACCCCAAGCACGCCGCCGTCGCGGAGCTTGTCTCCGGCCCGCTTGAATGCCCCGCGAAACCGGTTGTCGGTGACCTCGTTGTCCTCGTGCGCGGCAATGGACCGTTCGCGCATCAGCGCGCGGACGTGGCGGCTATCGACCACTTTGGTGATGGACTTCGGTAGCCCGGCCGGCGGCGACTGGCCGTGCTCGGCGAGCGCGTCGAACAGCGCCCGCATGAACAGCATCTCGGTCGGGGTCGCATGGAAGCCGGTCGCGGTCCTCGGTGCGGCGGTAATGCAGGGTTCGACGGCGCAGCTCGTTTCAGGATTGCCCCATTTGTTTCGGCCGACATGGATGACCGGCAGGGTGAATTCCCAGGAGATGCCGGATTTGCCCTCGCGCTGCTTGCGCACGGTGGCGCGGTGGATGGTCTTGCCGAGATCGGTGCGCCGGTCGCCGACGGTCTCGAATTCGATCGTGGTCTCGATATCGGCGGTAATCGAGCCGTGCCCTCGCGGAGAGCTGCCATTTTTCGGCTTATGGTGCACCACCACGACGGCGGCGTTGAATTTTTCCTGCAGCATCAACAGCCGCTTGCGCACGATCGATTGATCTTTTCCGGAAATCTCGTCCATGCCCTGCGTGATCGCCGACATGGTGTCGATCGCGATCAGAACCAGCGGTAGATCATAGCTGCGGCAGATCGCGGTGATTTCCTCGACCAGCATCAGGGCATCATTGTCGTCCTGAAAAAAGTTCGGCCGTTTGGTCAAGAGCACGAACGGCAGCGGCTCCGATGGCTCCAGCCCGTGTTGGATCGCATAGGCGATCTTGCGTTTGGCAAATCCCTTGCCGGCCTCGGCCGCGACATAGACGACCAGGCCGCGTTCAACGTTATGGCCATTGAATTTGATGCCCCTGGCGATGCACATCGCCATGTCGAACATGTCAAAGCTCTTGCCGGTGCCGGAATCGCCGAAGGCCATGGAAATTTCGTTGAGCGGAATCACGTCCTCGACGAGCCATGCGTAGCAGGCTGCGGCGCCTGCGGTGCCGATGTCCTCCCATCGCTGCGCGCCAAACCTGGAGACGAACGGTTTTCCCCGATTGAAGTCGACGTCATCGACGGTGCCGACGGCGCGGCGCTCGCTGACGATCTGGAGATGGTCGGCGATCTCGGAAACATCGTCCGCGAGATCGGCGTCCGCCATCAGGCTGGCGATGAGGGTGCTGACCGGCTTTCCGCCGCCGAGGCCGGCGACCAGCATCTCCATGGTCGGCAGCGTGTCGGTCTCATAGCCCCTGATCAGCAGCTCGTAGATGCGACGGTGCAGCGGGTCATGCAGGTCGCTCGGCTTGAGGATATCGATCGTCTCGGTGATCGCGCCTGGCTTGTGCAGCAGATAGCCGAGCATCGCCTGTTCGGCATGATGATCGGTAAGCTGCGCGCCGCCTGAGTCAAACAGGTCGCCGACGGAATCGTCCTGTTGTTCGTCGACCGCCATGGCCTGCAGCATCGCTATTTGCCGTCATCAAGAATCGCCGTGAATAAATTGTCTTCAGCAACACGCGTCAGGACGAGCCGCACCAGGTTTTGCGGCTGGATGTCCCGGCATTGCGCCGCGTCGGCAAAGCCGGCCACCACCTTGATCGGGACACGGATCGCGATCGAGTTGCAAAGCCTGTTATCCGGCTCGCGCGTGATCCCGAGCTGGCTGATCCGCGCTTGCAACCGGCGCTCGGTGGTGCCAATCGCCATCGCGATCTCTTTGTTGCTTGATCCGCTGCTCACCATCCGGCGGATCACATCGATGATATGTTTTGGGTAAATGTTCTTCGGCATCACCGAAGTCCACCGTGTTCCAGCCGATAGACTGACCCATGGTTGCGACAAATCCTCTGGTTTGCCGCAGCAAGGCGTTTGTTTGCTCGCACGATCTGCACATAGACTGCCCTAGCTGCGCTGAGCGGGCCGCCATCGGCCCGGTCGGCATAGACGCGATCGATCAGGTCCGCGCCGGGGATGCCCTGCTTCGACTTGCGGACGATGTCCCAGATACGAAACTGCAGCGGCGACAGATGGACCGGGGACTTCTCCTCGATCTTGCCAGTGCCGTTGCAGCACGGACAAATGACTACCCGCGCAGCGCGCGGGAGACGCCACGCCCGAACAGCGGCGTCGGTGCCATCGCCAGTTTTGGTTCGATCAACGCGCACATGTAACTCCAGACGGCTAAAGAATCGGCTTCGTTGTCGTCGGCCACTTCCCAGCCCATGGCGCGGCATTGGCGCATCACGAGCTTCTTTCCGATGTGGCCCTTGGGATTCTGCCCGATGAAGTGCATCCGCACGTCCCGCGTCGTGGCTTTGCGGATGTCGAATATGCTGTTCTGATAGGCAGTCATGCCGATCACAGCAGGCAGGCCATAGAGCAGCGTCGTGGTGTTGGTGTTGGTCGATCCACGGTTGAAACTGGTTGGCATCGGAGATTCCCAAACGACAAGCCGTGGATGGCACTCATCGATCTTTGCGCACATCCAATCGTGGGCGCGGGCGAAGATCGCTTCGTGACTGGCACCCGCGCTAGCGAAGCGGATGAACCCAGATACCGGATGGGTGCCGGGTTCGCCGACTGCCCAACCTGTTGTAGAGGCTAAGTCCAACGCGAGGACGCAGGGCATCAGCCTGCGGCAGCAAGGGCGGCCTGACCGAGCGGCAACGTCCCGAAATCACCAAGCGCCTCCGTCAGCATTTCCAATTCGGAACGTTCATCGGCTTCGAGGTCGAGCGCCAGCGCCTCGATTTTACGCTCGTAACCGCGTTCCTTGATGATCAGCTTCAACAATTTCTTGGCGATGCCTTGCTCAACCGCGCGATCATAATCGTCGGACATATGCTCGCGAATGCGCTTGCATTTCTGCATGTAGACGCCGCGCTCGGACGCCAGCTCGGCGTATCGATCTTCGATATTGCGGACGGCGGCCTTAATGTTTTCGCCCTCGGGGGTGTTGTTATTCGCCTGCTTGGCCATGATGTTCTCTCCTAGTTGGGGTTTTCTCGGCATACAGATCGGGACGGATCAGGCGGCGCGGCCGGCCGATGGCGCGCTCGACGCCGAGCACGCGCAGCGGCGGGACCTTCCGCCAAAGGCGCACGGCGCCTGGCTTGATGTTGCATTCGGCGGCGATGGCCGCCCAAAGCTTCTTCTTGGCGATGTAGCGCATGGTTGCGTCTCGCGGCGGTCGTTTGGCTGCGGGGACACCCATCAATAAAACTCTCCGGAAATTTGGTCTGGAACGTCATGGCTACCGAAGCGGAAACCTTCGCGTCAAGATTCATGAGGTGCCCGAATGGTGCAAAACAGGCCGAATATCTTGGCCGATCAAGGCGATGCAACTATTCGCGGTGGCCTTTTTCGCGTTTGTTAGACGCGTTACGTTTTCGGCCGTTACAAAGAAAGTTTTTCGGCTAACGGAAATGGTTGGCACGCGGAATGCACTCGCGCGGCTATAGTAAGATTCTTATCTACCAGAAGGGCCGATAGGCCCCGTTCTGTATCTGGGAAATCTAACGCTGCTTGCATCGGCCGCAGAGCGGCCTGTAACGGCAAAATAAACCGCGAGACATGTCGGCGGTTTTGACGGTTAAATATTTCCCGACGATTTCCCCGCACCGATGTCGGAGTCCCACATGAGCGACCAGTCCATTGCCGCTATTGCCAGAGAATTGGCCAAAGCCCTGCTGGATCGCGCGAGAACGCGATCCGCTGAAGATCAAAAAGCGGTTCTCTCGCTGCAAACACAACTTGTCATGGAGTTCGGCGCCGAGGCTGAAAACGTCGCGGCAAAATAATTTGCTGCTGAGTCTAATTTTGAACTGACAGCGACGCTTACAACGGTCAAGGGTGCGTTTAGGATTTTGCACAGAAAGTTTGAATATCGAAATGACCGAGCCCGTCCGATGGGACGGCAGACCGATCACCGCCGATGGCTGGTATGATCGGGTGCCGATCTCGACTTATCACTCCTCGAAAATCACGATCGGGCCGTCGGTCTCGTCGAGCGGGCTGCGACTGCTATGGAACAAATCGCCGAAGCATTTTTACGCAAAATGGCCGGGCAATCCGAACCGCGACGAAGCTGATGATGAGGAAAGCCAGGCGTTTTTGCTCGGTCGCGCCGCGCATCATCTGTTTCTTGGCGAGGATGATTTCTCGCTGCAGTTCATCGAACGACCAGCAAAAATTGCCGGGCTCGACTGGCACGGCAATCGCACTGAATGCAAGGTATTCCTGAAGCAACAGGCCACCGCTGGCCGCACGGTGCTGACGCCGAACGACGTCAAGGTTATCCGTGGCATGGCGCGGAGCCTCGCAGAGGAGCCGCTGGCGGTCGATCTCTTGCAGGGCGCGGTTGAGCAAACCCTGATCGCCAAGGACCCTGAGACCGGCATCTGGCTTCGGGCGCGACCGGATGTGATCCCCTCATCGGACGGGATGTTTGCTGACCTAAAAACTACTCCGAGCGTGCTCGACATCGACCTGAAGAGGACGCTGCGCGACTACGGTTACCATCAACAAGGCGCCGTAATTTGGCAGGTATGCGAACTGCTCGGACTGCCGTTCGAAGGCTTTGTGCTCATTTTCATCGAAAAGAAATCGCCGTTCTGTACCCGCATCGTCGAATTGACGGATGACGATCTCGGCCGTGGCCGGTTGCAGAACATTGCCATGATGCGGCGGCTCAAGAAGTGCATCGACAGCGGCGCATGGCCTGGGCCTGGCAAGAGCGATGCCGAGTTTTTCTCGATGCCCGCCTCGGAACAGGAATTCATTGATCTGCGGCTGCGCGAATTGGAGGCGGCGTGATGGTTCAGATTCAAGACCTTACTGTCACAATAAGGATCAGCGGCGAGCTAGTTGCTCAAATTGACGAGTGGCGCAGGAAACAGCCGGTTATTCCGAGTATGGCATCGGCTATTCGCCATTTTCTTGAAATCGGTATGAAGAAAGGCCGAAGCTGATGGCGTTCGACGTCAACAAAATCGAAGAGCGGATCGACAAGGTCGTCACGGGCGGCATCGAGCTGAATGATGAAGGCTCCGGTATCGCGATCAAGCGCCTGATCGATGCGATGGAGGTTGCAAAACTGATGTCGATCTCGGGACCTGCGGTCCCGCAGTTCATGCAAGGCCAGCCGGGCATCTGCTATGCCTGTGTGGTTCGCGCGGTGCGTTGGGGCATGGACCCGTTTTTCGTTGCCGAGCAGAGCTATCTCGTCAAGAACCCGAAGAACGGCGAGGAGAAAATCGCCTTCATGGCGCAGCTCGTCGTTGCCGTGATCAATGCACGCGCGCCGCTGCAGAAGAAGCTCTGGGCCATCTACTCCGGCGACGGCGACGCCATGAAGGCGACGGTTTACGGCCTACCGAAGGGCCAGACCGAGGCGCTGGATTTTGAGACGCCGACACTCAAGGAACTGATCGCTGTCAAGGGCCGCAATGAGTACGGCAAGGTCAAGGGCTCGCCGCTATACGACACCGATCCAAAGCAGGCGCTTTGGTATTACGGCGCACGCGGTTTCTGCCGGCGGCATTTCCCGGAGGTCCTGGCCGGCGTTTACGACGTCGATGAGTTCGAGCCGGTCGAGCCGAAGGATGTCACGCCGGAGCGCGGCACGCTGACGGATCGGTTGAAAAAACAAAAACGAATTGCCTCGCCGCGCGGGTTTGATGCCTCGCACGTCGAGCGCGAAACGCAAGGCGGTGGTGACCACCAGACCGCCGTTGCGGATGACCCGGCCGGCACCGCCGGGTCTGAGGCCGCGCCGTCCGCAACCCCAGCAGTGGCGGCGGACGGCGCGGTTCTCATCGACGACCCTGAAACAGTGAAGGAACAGGCAAGTGGATGACGAAAATTCGATAGTCGATTACCTGAAGGGCAATGGGCTTCCCAGCGACATGGAGGCGCGCAAGATCATCGCCGTGAAGCACGGGATCGCTCCATATAGCGGCACGGCCGAGCAGAACATTAGGCTGCTGGCGCTGCTGCGCAATCCGCCTGCCGCCTTCTGGGAGGAGATCAAGGCTCTGTTCCGGATATGATGGCTCATTGAGGGGAGGAGAGTGCCATGGAGATCATTGTTGGATTGGCGCTGATTTGTAGTGGCGTTGTGATCGTTGGGACCGTGCTCTCGGCGCTGGTCGTAGCGAAGCAGGCCGACCGCGATTACGAGAGCGAAGCGAATGACCCGGACAACGCCAGAATGGATCGGCAAGACGGACGATACGCCGGTCCCGCCTCGCGTCCGACTCCGGGTCTTTGAGCGGTTCGGAGGCATTTGCTGCGAATGCACGGTCAAGATCATCGCGCGTCGATGGATATGCGACCACCGCCAGGCGCTGATCCTCGGAGGGCAAAACCGCGAGAGCAATCTCGGCCCGATACACGAGGACTGCGACAAGACAAAAACAGCGGAAGATGTCGCCGAGAAAAAGATTAATTCCCGGGTGCGCAGCAAGCATCTCGGGATCAAAAAGCCGAAGAGCAGGCCGATGCCGGGATCACGCGATAGCAAGTTCAAACGCAAGTTCGGCGGCGGCTGGGAACGACGATGACGAAGATCAAGCGGCATTTCTCGAAGAAAAAGATCAATGACGCCGAACTGAAGCGATTATGGCCGTCACGACTAACAGATGCTGAACTGGCGAAACGGCTGGGTCATCACCCCTGGGTCTTGCGTCGCCGCATCGTCAAGCTCGGCCTGCCGTCGTCGCGTCGCGAACTTTGGGCAAACCAAGCATAGTTAACAACCGAGAGGATGGATTTGATGAACTACTCCACTGCGATACTGCTGATCAATCCAGCGTGCCGGGCCATCAAGGCGATCTATGAGCCGGATGATCCGAATGAAAGCCGGCCGCGCGCCAAGCGGCAGTTGTTCAAGACCTTCGACCCGGCGATCAAGCCCGGCGATATCGCCATGGTGCCGTCGACTACGCGGCACTTCGTCACCACCGTCAAGGTGACCGATGTCGATGTGGAATGGGACGTCCACAACTGCGAGGAGGTCAAATGGGTGATCGGCGTCATTGACCAGGCCGAGTTCCTTTCCTTGAAGAAGAAGGAGGAAGCCGCGATCAACCAGATCAAGGAATCCGAGAAGACCTTCGAGCGCAACGAGCTGAAGAAAAAGATGTTCGCGCATATGACCGAGGAGCAGATCGCAAGTTTGCAGATCGCCGCGCCGCAGGCGGCGGTTGGACAATCGGGATGAGTTTTGCGGGCCGGGCTGTACCCTCATGCCCTCGTCTCAGAGGAGTGGTCCGGTTTGCAGTATCAGAGTGCATGCGCACTCTGAGTTAGGATAACTACGTTATCCCAACGACCGCTGGTGAGGGATGGCCGTGAGACTTTTAGGGCGAAGGCTGTCCCTCTGATGCGGTTAAAACGAAATGGTCCGATTTGCTACGCCTGCGGCGGCATGAAGCACCGCAGGCGGTCGGACGGCACCAGGTGGTGTCCACGATTTGGCTGCCTGCCATCGGGACGTTTTCTGGATACGACGGGGAAGCCGATTTCTCCGGAGCAGCGATCCGAGGCTGCCGAAAAGATTGAGGTGTTGCGAAAGACTTTGGAAAAGATGCGATGAGCCCGAGCCAGATTATCCGCGAGATCGCTGCACTGCACGGCGTTGACCCTGACGAGATCACTGGCCGATGCCGCTGCGCGCGCGTGGTCTTTGTCCGCATCAAGATAGCGCATCAGCTCGACGCTGGCGGATATAGTATGGGCCGGATTGGCGCGATCCTGAACAGGGACCCCGCTACGATCGGGTTCTATCTCGGGCGGAGCAAAAAGAAGCCGAGGTTCAAGCCGATGCCGGAGAAACGCAAGTTTTACCTCGTGCCTTATGCCGGCGCGTACTGGCCGGAATACGACTGGAAGGAGCGGCCATGTCAGGCCTGACCAGTTGTGCCTACCGGATTTATCCATCCTGGTTCGGCGGCGACAGCGCAAAGCCGATCGCCGAGCTGGCGCATCGCGCCGCCGACCAGATGGGCCGGCGGGTGCTGGCCATTGATGTCATCGGGCACGGCAACAGCGGGCGCGGCGAATTCATTGATTTTCGGGTGACCTATACGTCGACGGTCGCGCACGACTGGATGCAGAGGAAGCCATGAGCGCGCGAAAACCCACCGAATTACTCCAGTACAAAATCAGGGTTCCCTATGAGATGAGCCGCCAGATCAAAAAACTGGCGGACAAAAGCGGGCGATCGATCAGTAATGAAATTGTCCGGCTCTTGGAAGCGCAGGTTTACGCCGAACGTCTCGGATTTGGCGGGGTCGACGGCCTCGTTAAAGTCATCCAACTTTGGAAGGATGCCAAATGAGAAAATTGACATTGTACCCAACGGAGTCTCTCACGATGGAACACTCAGCCAACATCTTCAACCTGGCCGACGTCGAGAACGACATTGCCACCGAGTTGCGCAGGTCTCCGCCGTTGCGGCAACATCTCCCCGTCGACTACGCGCCGCCGGCCGTGCGCTCGCCGCTGGTGCCGATGCCTGATTACGTCGAGCACGCCGACGGCGTCAACGCCGTCGGCCGGCTCTCCGCCGAGGCCATGGTCCGCGACTATGAGGCGGCGGCAAAAGAGGTTGAGGCAATGTTCGTCGAACTGACCGACGCCGCCAAGCGATGCGAGACCATGGTCGCCGCCGTGTTGAAAACCGCCGCTGAGATCAAGGAAACGGCGACCTTCTTCCGCGAGGAAGGCAAGCGCGTTTTTGACGAGATTCAGCGGTGCTCGCTGATGAACGAACAGGTCCGCGAGACCTGCAACACCCTGAAGGCGAATATCGCCGGATCAAAGGAGACGTGAAATGAGAATCGCCGGCCTCCCGGTCGTTGATGCACCGAAGAAGCGCACGATAACAATCACCGAAAGCGACGTTCAAAAGGGCAACACCAAGGACCCCGCGAAGTGCGCGGCGGCGCAAGCTCTGTTGCGTGAGAAAGATTGCACCGAAGCGCGGGTTCACATCGGCCGCACCTACCTGAAGATCGGCAAGAAGTGGGTTCGCTTTCATACACCGGAGTCGTTGCGCGGAGAGATCATTTCGTTCGATCGCGGCGCCACGTTCCAGCCCGGCGAATATACGCTGACACCGATGCAGCCGGCGAAGCGCGCCGGCAGAACGCAGGGAAGCGCCAAGTCGGCCCCGCGCACTCCTCCGAAAAAGATCCGCGCCAAGCCGCATGTCGTCCATGGCGTCCGGTCGCACGGGGCCAATCGATGAAGACCCTCAACGTATCGATCCTCGGCATTCCGATCCCGGAGCGCATGAAGCGCCTGCCGATCTCCAAAACCGGGTTCCCGGTGCCGTGGTTCGTGGCTCACTATAATGGCGACTGGGATTTTCGCGTCATCGGTCCGGGCAAGGTTGAAAGCGCGGTGAAGCGAAAACTTTGTTGGCTCTGCGGTCAGCCGCTCGGCGTCAACATGGTCTACGTAATTGGCCCGATGTGCTCCGTGAACCGTGTCAGCGCCGAACCGCCGTCGCATCTCGACTGCGCGGAGTACGCCGTGCGGGCCTGTCCGTTCCTGACCAAGCCAGCGATGCGGCGCAATGAAAAGGACATGCCGGCGGAGGGCCAAGAGCCGGCCGGCATCATGATCAAGCGCAATCCCGGCGTTTCGGTGCTCTGGATCACCCGCACCTTCAGGCCGTTCCGTTCCGGCAATGGCGTGTTGTTCGATGTCGGCGAGCCCGAGCGCGTGCTCTGGTTCTCGCAGGGCCGCACCGCGACCCGCGAGGAAGTGATGGCGTCGATCTCCTCCGGCCTGCCGCTGCTCGAAGCCGAGGCGATGAAGGAAGGCCCCGAAGCGATGGAGGAGTTGGCGCGATGTTTCGAAAGATCGCAATCGCTGCTGCCGGCTGCCTGATGCCGGAGATTATCTCTCAAAAGCAGGCCGAAAGCCTTGGGCTAAAGCACTATTATACTGGCATCCCGTGCAGGAAGGAGCATCTGGCCGCCAGGCGGACTACCGACATAAGCTGCTTAGAATGTAACAGGCTGCGTAATATAAAATACCGCTCTGGAAACGGCGTCGGCCGCGTCTATCGGCGCGCGCTCGTAGTCCTTACAATCGCTGCCGCGCTGGCTATTTGGGCTCTGTTCGCTCGCCCGGCACACTCGGCACCATCTTGCATGAGAAAGAGCGAAGCGCGTCACGCGTTCGCGACCTCGCACATCTATTGGCACGGCCCAAGCCATTGCTGGGACGCGATATCTCCGCGTTCGCATCACGTTCGATTTCGTGACGCGAACGTGCGCCGTCACGAAATCGAACGTGATGATGGTGCCCCGGTGCCGCTGCCAGCGGCCGATCTGCGCAAGCTGACGCAAGAGCCGGAGACTGATCTGATCACCGCGACGCCATGGGTCGATCGCTGGACCGACGTTGCCCAAGTTGCCCCGGCCGCGCCGGCCCCAAAGCATATCGCGGTGCAGAAACTGGAGCCGATGGTAGCCCCGCGCGACGTGATCGCCGCGTTCCTGACCGTCCTGCTCTCGATCGCGCTGATCGAGGTGGTGTTCGGCCGCAGGATCAATGAATACCTGCGCCGACGGCGCCGAAATGTCCAAAATTGGACTCTTTAACCATGTCCGTCTAAAGTAAGGCATTGCAGTGCATACCCGAATCCGGCGACAAAAGGGGGTAATCCGGCCCCTCAATCCGGCCGATCCGAGAAGCTTGGACCACCCGAGCCATGATGAGCAGTGGCTCGAATTGGCAAGAGCCCTCGGTCGGTCGATGGCGCGAGCGCAATACGAGAGAGACAAGACCGATGAAGCAGCCGAGCCAGAAGACCGCCGCGATCTACGCCCGCTTCTCAAGTGATCTGCAAAAGGACCGCTCGGTCGATGACCAGTTTTTTGACTGCGAGACCTATGCCAAGCGCTTGGGCTTGAAGGTCATCGAAAGATTTTCGGATAGCGCCAAGACCGGGACCACGATGCATGGCCGCACTGGCGCCCGCGAGCTGATGCTGGCGGTCAAGGCGCGCAAATTCGATGTCCTGATCGCCGAAAGCACGTCGCGTGTTGCGCGCGACACCGAGGACCTTGCCGGTATCTGCAAGCGGCTAAAGCATTCGGAGATCGAATTTAACACCATCAACCAAGGCGTCATCGACAATATGAAGGCCGGGTTGAATGGCATCATCGACTCCGAATTCATCAAGAACCTCGTCGTCGGGATCAAGCGCGGCCAGAATGGTCTCGTTCGCGAGGGACTGATCCCCGGTACGGTTACCTATGGTTACGATCGGATAGAGGTCAGCCCGGGCATTTTTAAACCTGCCGAGCGGGTCATCAACGAGCAGCAGGCCAAGATCATCCGCCGAATTTTTACCGAATACGCAAACGGCGATTCGCCGCGCAAGATCGCGGCCGGTCTCTCCAGCGACAGTGTAACGACACCGAGCGGTGGCACAGAATGGAACCATCAAACATTGATAAGCGGCGGTGGAAAGAAGCGCGGCGGCATCATCGGTAATCGACTCTATATTGGCGAACTGATCTGGAACCAGCAATTCAGCGTCAAGGACCCTGACACCGGAACCGAAAGCAAGCGGGCAAGACCGGAGAACGAGCACACCATCGTCTCTGTCCCGCACCTGCGCATTGTCGACGACAGACTGTGGCAGGCGGCGCAGGCCGTCCGCGACAGCCGTGCGATCGTTAAATTAGGATCAGGCAGGGTTATCTCTCGGCCGGTCATCGCGCGCTCTGCGCATCTGCTGGGCGGCCTGGTGCGTTGTGGTGTCTGCAATGGACACATGATCATGACCAAGATGTCGCTGGGGAAGCGCTATGTCACATGCGCGGCGGCTCATCAGCGATCAGCCTGCGCGCACAAGAAAAGCTATGTGATGGATTCCCTGAAGGACCTCGTTCTCGATGGCATGCGCAATCGGCTGACCGATCCAAAGGCGTTGACGGAAGCCGCGCGCGCGTATCATACGGAGTATGCCGCGCAGGCAAAGAAAGATGCCATCGACAGATTGTCGGTCGAGAAACAGCGCAACCGCCTAGAGATTCAGATCGCCAGGCTTGTTGCCGCGATCTCTGACAGTGACGAGCCATTGCCGGCGCTGCTGGAAGCGCTAAAAACCAAAGAGACCGAACGTGTCGGGCTTGAAGAGCGTTTGCGCCAGATCAAGGCGACCAGCAACGTTGTGAGCTTGCACCCGAACGTGATCAGGGATTATCGAGCAAATGTCGAGAAACTGCATGACGCGCTCATGCGTGACCCCGACGGCCAGGAGAACCGGTACGCCTTCCGCAACATGATCGATAGCATCGTCGTCCATCCAACGGAGTACCGCGCGCCTTACGAGGTCAGCGTCTATGGCAGGCTCTCGGCGATCATGGGCGTCGATCTGTTCCCGACTGCGAGATCGAATGCAGAAATCATTGCGGCAGAAGGGTTTTCTCGCGGCGATAACGGCAACCGGGGTTGTGCCGCGTTGCCGGTATCGCAGCACGGGAATAACGTAATTTCATTGGGCCGCTGGCGCGCGGCGGCCTGAACCATGTTTATCTAAACTTGTACCGATTTGGCATACAATCTCTCATATGTTTCCTCGTACCCTCAATTCGTGCAAAAAATTGATACCCTGTGTCTAAATGTGCACTCCCGCAGGGCAATGACTTAATTATGCTTAGTTTTCCAGCACAGAAAAAGTGATCAGAATTGATGGGAATATATCCAGCAGTCGAAAAAGGAACACCATGTTCCAAAATATGAATGAGGGTGCACCGAGAAAGATGAAGTTGGCTGGCCGCAAGAAACACATCGGAAAGGTACTCAAGGCCGCGAGGCTGAAGAAAAATCTATCAGCAGAAGAAGTCGGCCGGCGCTGCAATGTCTCGCGCAGCCGGGTTTACCAGTGGGAGAAGCAGCGGTATGTCTTCCCCAAGAACATCCCGACGCTGGCGAGGGCCCTCGGGGTCCCTCAAAGCACGCTCGAAGCCGAGAACATAAAAAAAGCCTGACGAGTCCTATTTTGGACATGCGCGCCGTGGCGGTCGGGGTTACTATCCCCGGCCATGGCCGATATCGAAGTCACCTTCCTCTCTCACGATCGCAAGCCGAAGTGTGCGCCTGATCCGGCGTATCCAAACGGTATTAATGTCGATCTGACTGACGGCGCGAAAGTCGCTTGCCTCGTCGATCTGCCCTATCCTGCCAAATGTTGCGGTGTTCTGATCGTGCGCTGCAAGAGCTGCGGCTACTCAGCCGCCATCACGACGGCGGGGCGAGTCGATGATCCGCGAACGGTCAAACTACCTTGCAGTGCTTAAGTCATGAAACTTGTCCGCGTGGTGGCTCCGCACTTCGTCGCCGGGTTTGAGACTGACGGCATTGTGCGGCGCGCGGCGCCGATCCTGAAAGTGATGCGCGGCTGGCCCGATGAGCGCGCGAGGAAGTACATGCTGCGCAAGGGCTGGAAGGCGTCGGTAGTCAGCGATCAGATCAAGCTAGACTTGCCGGAGAGAAGGTGTGATACCGAATAGCTTTGAAGTCGTTCACGATCCTGACGATGCCGAGGATGTCGACTTCGTCGTCTGCCGTCGACTGACGTCGCCGCTGCTGGAGCCCGACAACCTGATCGATCTCTGTTGCAAATGCGGTGAGGCGATCCAGCATCGGCCGCACATCCCGAAAGGGCCGCCGAAGGTCTGCGACCCGTGCATCATCCCGATACTGGATAGCGAGGCTGAAAAGGGCGAGCTTCACATGATGATCACGCCCAAAACGGCCTTGGAGATCGAAGAATGGCTGCGGAAGAAGAAAGCAAACTAGAGTCTAATTTTGTACACCACGAAACCAAATATTGGTGCTCCACCGGATTGACAGCAGAATTCTCCGGATGGATGCTTCGTAGCGTTGCTATCACCCTTAAGACGGAGGAGCCCGCTATGAACAAGCCGTTGTCGCCCGACGAAGTTTTAAGCCTCTCGATGCCGATCCCGATCGTCGAGCCGATGACCAAACGCGCGAAGCTTCAGCGCCTGGCGAAACTTGCGAGGTCGCAGAGCGGTTGGTGGAAGAGTTCTGCGGCCTTCCGGATTTACCACACTCTCGAAAATTACACCGACCAAGACTATGATTCGATCAGCACTGGCGGATCGGTATTCGCCCTCGCCAACGCCGACCCTGTATTGACAGAGGCTGGTTACACCGGAACATCGCTCGGTGATGCAAAGCGGTTCTTCGAATTGAGCCGCGAAGACCTGCACGAGTTTTCATGCGACTGCGGCGGCGCGATCAGCAATCGAGATATGGCGGATCGAATCGAGAAGATCGCGCGCCACGGTCCGGACGCGGCTACGGCCATCGTGATCGACTCGAAATCATGGACAGGTTGAGCGTTCGCTGAAACGAGAGAGTTGCTGGGAAAGGGCTATGTCCAGCCCGGGCTCTGTCCCGGCAGGTCTCTCGGGAAGGGGGTCGTTGACAGAGCGGCAATGTCGGCGACCCCTTTCTATTAGTTGGCCTCCCAGCCGTCGGGCTTGCCGAAATGCGCGAAGATCGCGGCTTCATTGATCGGGACCAGTTTGCGCACCGCTGTAATGAACGCGTCGAGAACATCATCCCGTATTGCCGGGTGATGGCCGGCGATGTAGATCGCGAGCAGATCGGCCAGCGCCGCGCCTTGCACTTCCGGTCCCTTGTCCTGCAGGTGCGGCCTGATTGCGTCGACCAGCTCCTCGACCTGCTTCATTGTCGGCCGTAGCTCGCTTGCCCATGGCATTCCTAGGCCCTCCCCTGCACGGCGCCAGCCAGAACGATATAGGCACCGACCGCGAACCAGAACGAGTAATTGCTGACAACAGGCACCCTGATGAACACGCCGAGGATGGCGAGCATCACTAGGATCAGCGACACAACAACCCAGATGTTCATGATCGAGTTTTCCTCATGTATCGCTCCCGTAGTTGGCGAGGGCTTTCCGCAGAAAATACTCAATCTGCATTGTGCAGCTCCGGCTTTCTTTGTCAGCGATCTCCTTCAAGCGCATAAAATCGTCTACGGTGAGATAGACGTGCGTTTGCCAGCGCTGCTGTTTCGGCTCTTTCTTTAAAAGTGGCATCCTCTTCGGTTTTCTCATGCGTCTTCTTCCCGTTTTTCGTGCAGCACGGCATTGAGCAGCGAGGTGTTGACCTCGATCTCGCCGTTGTACTTGATGAAGCCGAGCTTTCGAAACTTGTTCATGAAGTGATTGACGCGGGGTCGCGTGGTGCCGATCATTTCGGCCAGCATCTCTTGCGAAATATCGGCCGAAATCACGTTCGGCTTGGTGCCGGCGCCGGATGCTGCGAGCAGCAGCAGCAGCCGCGCCAGCCGCTTTTCGCTCGAATTGAAAAGCTGGTCCATCAGGTCCGCTTCGATGCGGCGATTGCGATGCAGCAGATAGGCAATGAACAATTGCAGGAAAGTCGGCTCCCGCATCAAAAATTCCATCATCGTGTCCCGTGTGAGGGTCGTGATCACGCTGGGCATCAGGGTGACCGTCGTCGTCAACCTAGTGTGGTTTCCGTCCAAGGTGGTTTCCCCGAAAAATTGACCCGGCTCCAAAATGCCGACCACGGCTTCTTTGCCGTGCTCGGAAATAACTGTGACCTTGACCCGGCCGGATTGCAGATAGTGCACCATGGTTGCAGGTTCGCCCTGCTTGTAGATGATCTCGCCGGTCTTCAAATTGGTGATTGTCTTGCCTTCCCCGGGCCTCGACAGGAACGCCCTTGGATCAAACCGCGTACCTCGCACTGGTCGTACTCACTTTTCATAGACGGTGGAAAATCCCTCGTATTTGCATCTGCCATGAAAATCCTCTTTCCCGTTTGGGGTGAAAATCCTTGCACGTGTCTGGGGAGGTTATTATAGCAGAGCTTGCAAATGCCTTGAAAGCGACATAGCATTTTCACGAAGTGCGAGTCCACATGTCCAAATTTAGACTCGGGATGTAACCTTAACCCCTAAGCATTTAACGGATTAGCCGATGGTTTATAGGAAGATTTACCGCGCGATTTTGATCGACCCAAAAGCCCGAATCGTCAGGCCTGTCGAGTGGGACGGAGGCTATGATACCACTCGCAATCTGGTTGCGGCTGAGGGAACTGACCATTTCCGGCTCGCCGATCATAGCGAGAGCTTGGACTATGGCTGGTGCGACGATGTGGCCTTAACCGAGGGGAAGCCGATCGACGCCTTCTTGTTCAGCTCCCGGAAAGACCCGATCGGCGGGCTCTGCCTTATTGTCGGAGTCCAAAAGGAGACAGGCGACAATTGTGACGCCAAGTTCCCCATTGATATATTGCGCCGCGAGATAACTTGGCTCGGCACGATCATTCCCGAAGTGACGTGGGATGAACCCAAACCGGGCCACCACAAGGCCATCGTCACCTATTCACGGGTGCGCGCATGAGTCTCGAAGAGGGCGATGACATACTGATCACCTGCGAGGGCCACACCGTCGCAGGAAAATTAATCATGATCTCGAAGAATCAAGTCGCAGCGCTGCTGGCATTCGATGGCGTTGTCGGCGGCCATGCCGGCAGTCTGCCGCTGACGCGGCACGACGCGGCGCGCGGCATCTATCGTTCGATCATCGACGGCACCGCCGTCACTTTTCAGAAGAAACCCGACGATCCCACACCGTCGGCCACGAGGTCGCGCAAGCGCTCGACCTGATTTCAACGCCAATGGGGGAGACTCATGGCAAAACCACCGGTAACACGAGATCGATTTAGAATTCACGCCGAGGCGTCATTGGAACAGGTTGGCAGCGTGCTTGCCGAACTGACGCGCTTGGGCCTTGAGGGTATCGGCTATGAGCTGGTCACCGACATCAAGGCTTGGGGCCGCAAAGTGCATGAGACCACGGCGGTAGATGCCGCTGCGGAATACATCAAGGAGCACCCGACGTTCCATATCGGAGAACTGGTTGCTCATTTAGCGGGTCGGTCGCGTGGCGCGGTCGATGCTGCTGTAAGGAGCATGGTCGCCAAAAAGTCGCTGACCAAACTTGGCAATGGCAACTACCAGCGCGCCGACGTCAAGGCGATAGCGCCTCCGACAAAGGAAGCGGAAAAGACGCGCAGGGGCCAGACCAAACCATATGACATTAGCAACAAGGATTTGATCTGGCGTCATATCAAGAACCGCACGAGGTTCAAGATTGCTGATCTCGTCGTTCTATTCCGCGCCAACAAGCGTCTGCCGAAATCAATCAGCCCTCAGCTCAGCTTTATGATCGGAGACAATCTGATCAAATCGGCGGGCCGTGGCGAATATATCGTGCTGAAAAATAAAACGGCCAAGGTCATCACGAAGAAGAAGTTCGTGGCCAAACGCGCCGCTGGCAAACAGAAACCGCCGACCGAATCGCCCAAGCTGAACGGCTCGGCATCATCGGAGATCGCTACCAATGGCTAAGAAAGCAAAGACAAACGGGCATGGCGGCATTGGGCACAATTCCAAGGTCGGTACTCTCTGGCTCACACGATCGTACAATCAAATCGATAGGGACCCCGAGATAGATCGCGTCCATTCGATCTTTAACAAAGAGCGCATCAAGGAAGATGACCTTGCGGCAATTGCCGGGGTCTCCACAAGCACCGTCAAGAATCTGTTCGATGGAACGACGAAAAACCCGCGTCATTCGACCTTCGCGAAAATTGCTGGCGGCATGCACTTCAAATACGGCCTCGTTCGCGACGATAGCCAGAAACCAAATTACGAAAAGGAAATCCCGAAGGCTCGGGAGGAGCGGAAGGGCTACCGCGTATTTCTAGCTAGGAAGCGTGAGCGCGAAGAGCGCAACCAACAGAAGAAGTGAGAGGAACAGGGCTGATGATCAAGAAAACAACTCCGCGCGGACCGCGCGAGTCCGGCAAGGCAGAGCAGCAGATGGGCCAACGCATTCGGCTGCGCCGCGTTGAGCAAAAAATCTCGCAATCGGAGCTTGGTGCCAAACTCGGCGTCAGCTTCCAGCAGGTTCAAAAATACGAGAAGGGCGTCAACCGCGTCGGTGCGGCCCGCCTTCAGCAAATCGCGACCGCGCTGGATGCGCCCGTGACGTTCTTTTACGAGGGCACGAATGGCAAGCAGCACGAGATCGATAGCCTGCTGTTTCTCGACAGCAAGTTCAGCCTTCGACTGTTGCGCGCCTATTCCCGCGTCGCTGACCAGAAGGTCCAGCGCCAGTTTGTCTCGCTGATCGAAAGCGTCGCCGGCATCGAAGCCGTCGACTAGAGAGCTTGCTCCGGGACTGAGAGATTTTTGGCTTAAGGACGTCAGCAGTATTAGGCAAAACCCCTTTCAGTCCCGGAACGAGACATGGTTTCATTGAGGATGGCGTTTCATTCAGTCACCGGGCGCCGCATTGTCCAGGTGCATGACAACGACGGCGCCTTCGTGGCCACCATCTACCCTGACGAGGAGCGCAACGCGATCAAGGTCGTCAGCGGCTATATCGACATCGTCGCGCAAGACGATGGATCGCGCAATCTGCCGCCGGTCCCGGCGGTCAGCATCAAATTTCGCAGGCAGAGATAACAAGGGGAGACTAGAATGCACGGAACTATGCATGTGATGGATACGACGGGGCACACCACGGTGACCTGGGACCCCGACGTCGCGACCTCGGTCACTGATGCTAGGCGTGAATTCCGGGATTTGATCCGGAGGGGATATTCCGCCTTCCGGATGAATGTGGTGTCCGAGAATGGTGTGGTCGTCGAGGAGAAGGGCGAGCGCATTACCGAGTTCGATCCGGCTGCGGGTAAGGTCATGATGGTCCCGCATCTGCGGGGCGGCTGATGCCGCTCTATTGGGTAACCGCTGCCCAAGGGGCCGCCACCACCACGGTGGCGGTCCCGATCTGGAATAGCCAGACCTTGGCGACCGATCAGGCCTACCTAACGACGTCCGGTCTCTATCAGGCCATGACAAATCAGACGACATCGTCAGCATCAACGAATGCATATTGTAACACGGCGACGGGGGATATCTGGGTGGACAATTCGCAATATTACTACTTGGCCCAAGGCCGCGCTGTCGCCTACCGCGCTCGAACGGAAGAAGAGCAACTGCGGCAGCAAGAGCAGCATCGCCTAGCGATGCTCGCTGCGGAGCAGCGGACGCGAGAAAACCAAGCCGCGCTCACTAGATCGCGCGAGCTGCTTTTTGCCCATCTTTCGGAGTTTCAGCGCAAGACCTTCGAAAGTCACAAATGGTTTGTTGTCGAGGGCGGCAAGACCAAACAGAAATACCGCATCCGAACGGAGACCTATGCCGGCAATATCGACGTCCTGAACGGCAGCAGGGTTAGCCATCGTCTTTGCGTCCATTGCGACAGCATCCCGCTGTACGACCATCACCTCGCCCAGAAGCTGGCCCTCGAATACGACGAAGAGCGCCTTCTGCAAATCGCGAACAGGCAAGCTGCATGAGCGACGCAAAGCACACCTATCCAGACAGATACCCGCCTGGCACGCATTGGGCGACCGATGAGGCGTGGAGAATCCTGGACGCGGTCAAGCCGGGCCTGATCCCCGATGACGTGCGGGCTTATCTTGCCGGCGCAATCACGGGCGTACTGATGCGGGAGCGCGCGCCAAAATGAGCGACCGTTGGTTCCGAAATCATCGACAGGACTGGATTGCGGAGACATTGCGCGTATTCGGATTCATCAACCGTTTTCACATTGAAAGAAAGTTCGGCCTTTCGGGGCCGCAGGCATCGTTCGACCTTCAGCTTTTCATCAAAAATAATCCTGGTGCAATCGAATACAACACAGCCTCGAAGCGATACGAAGCGAGCAAGACATGAGCGAAGGCCTGTCGATCTGGACAATCTATGATCATCCGAAAGACTTTCCGGACCAGTTCGTCGCGCGCCTGTTCGTTGGCGAAGAACCGAGCAATATCGTGCTCGTTTCAGAAGATATTGAACAATTGCGCGCGGCATTGGCGTCGAACGGTCTCACGGTGCTCTGCCGCTCGCCTAGCGACGATCCGAAAATTGTAGAGGTCTGGCTTTAGTTAATGGCAACCGGCGTTTCTTGGAGATGGCTATGAACTACCTACGGGCGCATATCTGTCACCTTGCGACGCTCGCCGGTTTCGCTCTGACCGCGCTCTGTGTCTTCATGGCGGTGCGTTCCACCGAACGCTGGCCGATAATGTTGGACGCTTTTTGCGCCGGGGCAAATCTTGTTAATGCGCTCTACATCGCGGACTGGATTAGGGAGCGGAAACGCATCAACGATCTGACCGACAGCTACAATAGGATGAACCAAGCGAGCATCATGCTCAGGTATTCGCTCATGAGCGAGGGTTGGGACACCACGGCGGAACACCCGATCCTCTCCGATTACGACAAACCGAGCATGCACTGACATGACCCTGTTGATTTATTTCATCCTCACCGCTGCCCATCGCTGGGAATTCCTATGCGTGGAACATGTCGACAGCCGCGAACTTTGCGAGTATTTGGCTAGGGACGTGAACAAGGCGTTCTCGAATACGCCGGGCAATATGCGGATTGTCTGCGCTGGCGATACGGGTGCCCAGGCCATGAGAAAATTTGGTGCCACATTCAGCTAGACCATCAACGGAACTGCGGTGCAAGCCGAGGATGCATTAAAATGATATTCTACAAAAACGATAAGTATGACCACGGAGCGTTGTGCGGAGATATCGAAGGGCTGTATGGTCGCATGCCTCCAGAGCTGCAAAAGCTGGTGCGCAAGATTATGGACGCGCCAAACTACGATTTCGGAGCAATGGAGCTGCTGGACGCGCTTGACGTAGAGTGGCGGACATGACCGGAGCCGACGATGGAATTGCGGTGCACCCGTGACCTTGCCCTGCGCCTGGGCGCCATAGGCCCGGAGACGATCGCGCACCATAGAGAATTGAAGAAAGCCGGCCACATGCTGGTGCGCGATACGGAGACGTCTTGGCCGATGTTCTGGCCGTGGGAACTGAGCCGCGAGGACATGGTCGCGGCAAAATCGAGCTAAACAAATGTGCATGATTTACGAACACGCGGACATTGAGCACCTGAAGCGGAAAGCGGCGGCCAGCTCCGAAGTGATCGCCGATGAAAACGGGCTAGAATTGATCCGCTGCGTCGATGGGGTATTCCGCACGGCCGAACAAAAGGCCGAACACGAGGCAGAGCTTTGGAACCACCTGCGGCTTACGAGTCAAAGGTAAGCCGAAAGCCAGAGCAACCCGAGCGCAAGAAAACAGCCGATGATGACGGCGGCAACCTCGGTCGAGAAGCTCACGCCGGCACCGTAGCCGCCCCGTACATTCGCGCCACGACCTTGCGCGCGGTAGCGTTTGAAACGCCGATGCCCCTCAGAACGAACAGGATGGCCATGGATGCGACTTTCCCGTGATGGCCATGGGCGCCGGCCAGCCCGTATAGCGCGCCCATGGTGGCCTTGGCCGCGTATTTGACGTCGGTCTTGTCCAGGTCCGCGCCCGTCGCATAGATGAGTCTATAAAACTCGTTTTCGATACCCTTGCGATAGACCGGATTTGCGCCGCAGGCCGATGACAATGGCGATTGGCACATTTCATAGAATACCGCCATCGCGGTTGCGAACGCTTGGAGCGGGTCTTTCTCGTCGCTGGCAGCGGCGCGCACCGTCTCAAGATCGCGCGCCAGCAATTTCGCGAATACGGTTGCCAGCAATTCGCTCTTGTCCGGGAAATATTTATACATCAGCCCATTGGCGATACCCGCGCGAGCCGCGACCGCATCCGTCGTTAATCCCTCCATTCCAGCCTTCGCAATGACGTCAATGGCCGATGCGATGATGGAATTGCGCCGCGCCTCAATTTGCGCGAGCACCTTCTCGGTCTTGCGATAGGCCATGGTCATTTATCCATTTCGCGCAGGCACCATATGATGGTCGCTGTAATTAAGCCGCCAATGACCCCACAAATTATAACAAACAGCCAAAAATATTCCGGCAATGGTGGTCTCATGAATTGAACCTTAAATCGATCTCAGTGTGGTTAGCCTTGCACCAGGCCGCCCATTCGGACTTTAAAATCCCGCGCGCGGCGAGACCACCGGCACCGTTGGCGCAACCGAGGCAGGCACAGACCTGCGACTCGCACCAATAGCCACGCCATTCGCGCGGCATTTCGCGCATGAGGGTATTAATTTCGGCCATAAATTGAACCTTTCTGCGTTAATGCTACTTTGACGCGCGCTTGAGGGCAATTGCCCATTGCTCGGCGAGGTATTCGGCCCTGGCGTCGGGCAATTCCCGCGCCCAATGCCGAACGATCTGGCGCGATCTGCCGCATAGCCTGGCCGCCTCGGATTTTGTCGCCAATCCGCGCGAGAGGATGTCCAGCACGGCCTTTTTGGTGGTATCGTCCGACGTCATCTGATTGCCCTAGGCGCCCTCTCGGGCCTTGGTGTGTGGTCAGGTGGCAGGTCCCGGGCCGGCAAGCCCGGGACCACTTCAATCACTTGCCTGATTCGATCTGTTTTAATCGATTTTGCAGCGCCTTCACATGCAATCGCAGAATTGACAGCATGTAATTTACGTATCCGATTTGCCGTTTCCTTTCGGCGATCTGCTCCCTTAATCGTTCGGCTTCATTGTCCACAATCGTCCTCCTCGCCGTCTTGGAACATTTCGCAAAGGTAAAGCTGACCCGCCTCGTCGGAAAATAGCCCGACGTCGAAAGCCGCTTGCGGCTTGCGTGGCTTGATCGGAGCCGCCGCTTTGATCCGGAGCAGCCCCGCAACATCCGGCTCACTGCCGGCCAGCCTGAGCTGATTAAAACGGGATCGATTCGCCATGATAAAAGCCCTCCTTTGAGGTTAAGCAGGCGATGCGGAAATGCTCCAAGGCAGTGTCGGCGGCCGATCGCCACCGAAACCTGGTTTCGAACAAAAGCCGGTCCCAAGCGGGCAAGTCATTGTGTCCATGAGCGTCGAAATAGGCCTTTGAGGTTTGGTAAACCTTCGAGGCTCCGCCGCATCCCGCGCGCTGATACCGATCGCGCGCGAGGTGCTGCAATTCGTGCATGGCGTTGTGATCGAACATGGATCAACCCTCCACTTCGACGATCTTGATGGTGTCGCCATGGGCCAGAAACGGCAGTTCCTGGATGATCTGGATTGCCACTTTGCGCGCTTCGGTTTCGTCGACGGCGTAGTCGCGCGACAGCTCCCCGCCGCTGTTTGACAGGATCAGTTGGTAATGCGTCATGAGAGTCCCTCTCGGTTTGACGGGAACGGCAATTCCCGCTGGCAGTGTTGCCGATCATGCCCCGACATCGCGGGGCATGGGCTGCAACGCTTAAGAGGCTGGCATTTCCAGAATTTTGGTCTTGAGTTCAACCGATTCACGCTCGTATTCGACGCGTGCCTTTTCGATTGCCGCCAGCGTCAAGGCTTTGGCGTCAATACCGTTGAGCGCGGCCCACATGGCCTTCGAGGCTTTGTCCGACGTCCTGAACCACTCAGCATCAATGTTGCTCGGATTGCGTTCAATGACAGTGCCGAAAATGTCGAAAATGACATAACGGAAACCGCGTTGCGTATTGTCCATATCCCTCGCGTCGCTGGTGACGATCGCGAACAACAGCCCATTGTCGACCACGCGCGCGGACATGACGCGCGATTTGTGCCATCGCAGGGTTTCGTCATCGACGTAGTGTGTGCGGCCCATGAGATTGCGTTGCGCGTTGGTCTTGGCGTCGCCAGATTCGTTTCGATAAAGTTTCATCGGTTGGTCCCTCTCGGTTGAGCCATGCGGCAACATGGCGATTTGAAGCGGTGTTGCTTCGTGCTGCGGCCACATGGGCCGCAGTGTCGAAACAATCCGATTTAGGCTGCGAATGGATTCGCCAACGCGTCAACAGCTTTCAGCGCGGCGAGCTTGTTTGAAATCGCGCCCAAGGTATCGCCTTGGACCACGCGGCCCTCGGCCGTCGCGTACCAGAATCGCGAGCTGCGATCTTGGTAGACACGCCAAACCTTGCCGATCGCATAGCCGACATACTGGCCTTTGCGGAATTTACTTTTGTCGATATTGCGGTACATGGATTTCCCTCTCGGTTTGGTGCCAGCGGCAACTGGCGATGGGTTAGAGAAACAGGATCAGCAGCCAAAGCGCGGCGTTTGAACTGATGACGACAGCGACGGAGGCTAGGAGTTGGAAGGCGAATTTCACGGCAAGTCCTCTCGGTTGAATGAACGCGGCAACGTTCGGGGTTGTTCAGCCAATCATCTGCGGATAGTGGCCATGTAGCGGCCTGTCCCGGACGTGAAGGCAAGTTGTGCCCGCCCAAATCCAGAGCAGAACCGCAATGATGATCCAAAAAGTCGTCATGTTCATAAATTTCTTTCGTGTTTCCGATGGCCATCATCAGGGACCGAATCACGGTCCTATGCGGGCCTAAGCCCGCATTTCGGCCTTCACATTCCGTCGTCTGATCCGGGCACCATCCAAACCGACCACGATGCCTCAATGCGTTTGGTGGAAAGGTAAACGACGATACCGACATCACCAAACGGGCCGCTGAAGTATTGCGGCTTGTCGGGGAAACCGGCTTTCTGCACGGCGCGTGCCATGCAATCGGTAACGACAAGCTTGTGACGCTTCGCAAACTCAATGCGAGCGGCAAAGCTGGTCTCTGCATCGATGTATTCCATCGGCGTGCACAGCGACCACGTTTGATATGTCTTCATCAGGTATCCTCTCGGTTGGTCTCATCAGATGGCGCGGCAACGCCATGACGGGCAAGGCCCGTTTCGACCTAAAGAAGCTTTTTCGGTATCTCGTTAACCGGCGTTTCAATCCACGGAATTGACGGATGATTATCAACGGAACACTGCACCGGCTTACGGTTGCCCTCAGCCTTCATCGCCTTGAAACGACCGTTAGCGAACCGTGACACAATCCGACAGTATATGCGGTCGCCGTTCTGAAACTCTTGATGGTATGTCTTGCCGATTTCCATGTTCATGTCCCCCCCTCAGGCAACGCGCGGAAGGTCGCCATAGCGGCGTTCTGCCCCGCCCTGGATTGTCCGGCTCACCTTGCCGTGTCTGTCCAGTTCCTCAACGTTGAGGCCCATCGCCAGTACGTTAAGCAAGGTGACGCGCGTCAAGGTCTTTGTCCCCGCAATGTTGGCGAAGCACTTCGCCGCTTCATTCATCGGATAGGCCTTCTCCTCGCCGTAAACGTTGCGGATTTGGATTTGAACTGTGATCATCTGGAAGCCCTCTCGGTTGGTCAGACGCGGCAACGTCCGGTAGACACAACATAGGCCGATCCATATGTTTGTCAAATGCAAAACGATGCGAAGCGGCAAAAGAGGTAGAACGATTTGCTAAAGATCGCAGGAAGAGAGAATAATCTGCCAAAGGTTTGAGAATGCGTTCAAACCATAATAGTTTAAGCCTAAAGGAATGAAACGTTAGTGTACAAACGAATAGCAGAACAGTTTGTGAATAAACCAGCAACATCAAGCCACTAACAACCCACTTGACAGATGCCTGAGACATCAGGCCGTCTCGCGCGCGGCTCAACGCCGCTGAACCTCCGCACACATCTTGCAGACTGACCAAGGCGCAGCTACCCTGCGCCGCATGCCAGTGCTCGCCAGCCATCGACAAGAACGCTTCTGCCAGTTGCTCAAGCAAGGCGTTTCTCCTTATCGCGCTTACCCTTTAGCCGGATACAAGCAAGATACCGGCGCACCATATAGGCTGTCAGAGAATATCAGAATAAAGCGGCGCCTTGCCGAGATAACTAAGGCTTTAGCCATGAAAACGCGCGTAACGGTCGAAACGCTCACCGACGAGTTCAACGAGGCGATCGAGCTGGCCAAGGTGACGAAGAACCCAAGCGCCCTCACTGGCGCCGCGATCGCCAAGGGCAAACTGCATGGCCTGATCATCGAGCGGAAGGAAGCCGGCGCACCTGGTGACTTCGCAGGCCTGCAGAGCGCAGACGAGGTGCTTGCGCTGGTGCGCTCTGAGCTGGGAGACGAGACAGCCGCGCTACTCGCCAAGGCCTTGGGCAAGCAAGAGGAGCAGCCTGCCGAAGTGGTCGATGATGTGGCACGCGACGAGAGCAGCACGCTGCAATAGGCCCTCGCCGTATCGCTTGCCGGAGCAACGAGTACGCGCGGCGCGTTAGCCAGTTGGATCAATGGCTTAGCAGTTCGCTCGCCGCGTTCTGGAGGGGAGCCTAGGCCCGGTAGGGGCCGCTAATAGGCGCGGGTCCTCCGAATTTGTACCCGGCGCCTGTCTCGAAGGACCCAAAAATTTTCGGGAATATGCAGATGGTACCTATTTTTAATCCGGTACCATTTTCCAGAATATGAAATTCTGAAGGGGCCCCTTTTTGTATTTTGGTACCATCTGCGGGCAACGGATATTTTGGAGGGGGTGTTGGTGGCGAGGGAAACTAATCGCAAGACGGTTCACTGCACGTTACGGCTGCCTGATGACGGTCTTGAGGATCAGATCAAGGCGCTTGCGCGGGCACACGGGCGGACGCTGAACAGCGAGTTGGTATGTTTGTTGCGGAGTGCGGTGGCTGGCCTTTCTGCGCATGGGTTGCCCGGGCCGCGTCGCGGTCGCCAGCGACGCGCTGTCCAAAATTAGACATGCGCTGAACCTTTGAGTTTTCGGCTGCACTTATGTAGTGTATCGGAATTGATTTGGAGGTCGTGATGGTCAAGGCGGCGAGATACAGGTGGGTCGAGTACCACCCTGGCGCTGATCCGGAGCTGGACAAGATTGTCCGGCGGCGCTTCGGTCGCGATCATGATCGTCCTTGCAACCGGCCTGATGTCCTGACGTGTGCGAAGGCTGAGTGCCAGTATGCGGATGCTTGCCAGGCTCCCTTGGAGGAAACCCGATGATCCATGCGGTTGGCTACATGCGGACGTCGTCGGCGGCGAATGTCGGAGAGGACAAGGACAGCGAGCCGCGCCAGCGGGCGGCGATCAGCGCCTACGCGGAGAAGGCCGGCTACGTCATTTCTGAGGACGACTGGTACTACGACGCTGCGGTGCGCGGTGCGGACAGCATCGATGCGCGAGAAGGTTTCATCGCGATGCTTGCGCGGATACAGAGCAACGGGGTTCGGACGATTATCGTCGAGACGGCGAACCGGTTTGCTCGCGATCTGATGGTGCAGGAGGTTGGGTTCAAAATGTTGAAGAAGGCGGGGATTGCGTTGGTCGCCGCTGATAGTCCATCGACGTTCCTGGACGATGGGCCGACGTCGACGATGCTCCGGCAGATACTCGGCGTGGTGGCGGAGTTCGAGAAGGCGAGCATGGTTGCGAAGCTGAAGAGCGGGCGGGATCGGAAGCGGAAGCGGACCGGGAAGAAGGTCGGCGGTCGCAAGAACTATGCGGAGATGCGGCCGGAGGTTGTTGCGCTGGCGCGAGAGCTTGCTTCTGACCGGTCGCTGCGGGAGATCGCAGCCGCGCTTGCGGCTGCTGGGCATGTGACCCCGAGCGGTCGGCCGTATGCTGCGATGGCGGTTCGGTCGATGCTTGCGGCGCGAGCCGAGCAACAGTCATGATGAAGGAATGACCAAATTATCTCCGAGCGAGATGCCGAGATTGAGCGGGCGAGACAGATTCGGGAACTTTTGATTAAAGCTCTGATAGTTGCCACGGGCGCATCCGAAGATGCCATCCGCGAGGCTCCCCTTACTACTGCGATCAGGTTTCGACAGGAGAGCAAGCTCGCGGAGGCCGTCACAGAATACGCCCGGGATCTTCGCCGAAACTCTAGCGGAGGCGATGATTACCCGTGGGAAATAATGAAGGGCGTAGCGGACTATCTCGATGTTCTGGTCAAGCGCAAATGAAGGAATAAACTGATGGCTAATACGCGAAAAAAACCGTGGGAAATTGCTCTTTCTGCACATGATGGCGGTAGAGATACGAAGCTGAGAGAATTGATTGACCAATGGCAGCTAGAGGCTGGGAGGCATAAGGATTCCGCCAATAATGATGATATCGAATTCGGAAGTGAGGAACGAAGTCTGCATCAAGAAGCCGCTAGAGTCTTAGCTAGGTGCGCGGATGAACTTGCCCTTGCAGTCTACCGCTCATGATCGAGGACGAGATGCAACAACAGGAAGATAGCGCCAAGCGGGCCGATACTGAATTTGTCCGCCGGATTGTCGCGACATATCTGGCGCTCACATCGACGGGCACTGAGCCGCATGCCCAACGACCGGTGAGCGACGCGAAAGCGCGAGAGATACTGCTGCGCCTCGCTGAAAAATTCCGGAAGGAACACAGCACAATTTTCAGCGGAAATAACGTGGCATCTGAGTTGGCCAATGCTGCCGCCAGAGAAACTATATCCTGCCATTCACTCCGAGGAAGACGAGAGCGAGCGAAAGGGTAGTGCGTCATGAGCCCTGAAGTTGAATTAGAGATTTATCAAGCGGTCATGCGTCGCATCGAAACGTTGATGGGTGCGAAGGCCGATACGCCGGAGGGCGCAGAGCTAGATTTTCTCGTGACCGTTGCGGAGTCCTACGAGGCACGCTCCGTCATTCCGGCTTCCTCCACTGACAACTCAAAGGGTACAAAATAATGGCTCGCATTTACGCAGCGTCGTCGTGGCGCAACGCTCAACAGCCCGCCGTTGTCGACGCCCTGCGCCTCGCCGGCCACGAAGTCTATGACTTTCGCAATCCCTTCAACGGAAGGCCCGGCTTTGCGTGGTCGGAAATCGATCCGGAATGGCAAGGGTGGTCGGCCGCTCGACATCGCGAACTGCTGACGACCAGCCCTATCGCAGCCGCTGGATACGTCTCGGACCTCCGCGCGATGGAATGGGCCGATACGTGCGTGCTGATCCTGCCATGCGGTCGGTCGGCACATCTTGAGGCCGGTTGGTTCACTGGCCGCGGCAAGCGCTGCCTGATCCTCACGCGCGACGGCGAGGAACCGGAGTTGATGGCACTTCTCGCGACCGACATCTGCATTTCGCTGGACGAGGTTGTGGCAACGCTCACTCCGGCAGACCGCGCAAACCAGTCTTGATGAAGGAATAAATTAATGGATCTGAAAAAGGGAGATATAGTTCGTTTTTCACAGCATGGAATCGAATCAATGAACCCTAAAAATCCTGATCGAGTTGGCATTCTTGTTAAAGACCCTCAACATCAGATGGCACAATATGTCCATGTGAAGTGGAACGGATATAAGAGTGTACTTACCTACAACCCATCTTTTATCGAAAAGATGGGGACCGATGAAAGAATGACCAATGGGAACTAGATATTACTGCGACCGCTGCGATGCCACGGGCGGTCAAGGCACAGAAATAGTTTCGCGTTTTACTTTGAATCTAGCCGTAGCTTCTCCCCACTCCACGAGTAATCTGCCAAAATTCGACGGTGAGCTTTGTGCGATTTGCCTTTCGCAAATCTGCGACAAGATCAAAGATGCTTTGGCGTCTAAGCGCTCATGACCGATAAACGCAGTCATGGGGAGGGAATGACGAAATGACAGAGAAGCTTTTCGACGTAGATGGCTTGCGTATCCTATCGTTTAAGCTGTCTTGTCAGGATCAATTCCGGCTCGCGACATTCATTGCTGAGAACGTCGGCTATGTTTTGGTGGAGGCAGTTAACGAACGTCGCCAGCCCGATATCATCTGGATCGATGGCAAGCGTTACAAACTGAGCCGGGAAGACGTATAACCGATGCCGACAGAACTTGAAATTAAAGCACTCGCCGAGGCCATGGATCAACTACTTGATGACATGGGATTGTCCGGGACGTGTGTTTGCATGGCTGCAAAGGCTCAGGCCCGCGTTGCCTACGAACCGTTTCGAGACAAAAGTGATAGCGATGACTGGCTGATGCCGCTTGAAGACGCTAATCGCATTCTCAAAGAGTGCGATGGCTAGTCATTGTTAGGCTGAGAATGAACATGAGCAAAGGTTTATCACGAGAGGCTTTTGAGAAAATCGCCAGTCCCGAAGCTCTCAGGGAATGGGATGTATCACATTGCAAGAATTGCGGCGGCAAGGGCTGGCACCTTGAGTTTGAAAGACTATGGCCGTGCGCAACATGCAATCGGGATGGGCAATATCCCGTGCCGGTAACGAATGGAGAGCGAACATGAGCAAGGAAGAACTCGATCGTCTTTCGATGATGGAAAAATTAGATTGGGCCGTGGCAGCAACATCTTCCACTGATCTGATCTTTCGCGGATTGGTAGACAAGGGATTTGCTTTCGAACGGAAGCGGGATGATGGTGGCTTTGATTGGGGCATCACGGATGCCGGACGCGCCGCACTTCAACCGTCATGACCGAAGAAAGGACAAAGGATGGCACCTGATCAGCCTAAACCAAAGCCGCTCTGTCCCATTTGCCTAAACGGCACCTGTCGCGGTGGCACGGGCTGTCCGGCGCGTTACGTTCAAATCGGATATGGTGGAGAATTCCAGCAGCCGGTTTTCGCGCGATTGTTCGATTGGCAGATCGCTGAAATTCTGACGCCTCATTGTTAGGCTGAGACTGGATGCCCCGCGCCTGCGCCTGTGGATCATTGGAGATGGCTAAGGGACGGAAGGTCTGCAAAGCCTTCCATGCCGCGAATATGCGCAGATGGCGGCAGGAAAAATCGAAGCCGGCGCCGCCGGTCGTAGCCATGCGCCGGCATCCTCAGTGGATGTCGCAGCGTAACTGCCCGTGTGGCTCGGTCTATACCGAGATGCATATCCTTACCGCGCGCAAGGTCGTCTGGCTGTGCCGGCGCTGCGGGTCCGCAAAATTCTTTACTTTCCGCAGCCGGTAAAGTCTAATATTGGACAATCGAAGCACCCTGGAGCGCCGACATGGACGACGCCGAGACCCTTCGCGCGATTGCGCAGGAGCTGCAGAATTTAGCCAGCCAGGCTTACGGCAAACCGGTTGCGGTGCGAGTGACGGCAGATCACCTTCGCCGTTGGGCAAGCCGACTGGAGCAGATCGCCGACGGTCATGCCCAATCACCGTTGCGCGAGGATTTTGCTGATCGTTACCACGCGGCTCGCAAGCAACTGACTGATCAACTTGCCGCGGAAATTGTCAGTCGCAATTCCATGGATGACCGCATGGAAACACTGCATCGAACCGAAGGCGAGGCCGATACTGAATTTGTCCGCCGGATTGTCGCGACATATCTGGCGCTCACATCGACGGGCACTGAGCCGCATGCCCAACGACCGTGGCCTATGTTCGTCGATATCGCCCAGATAATCGATGCCGGATGGAAGTCTGGCAAGTCATCGCATGACGTTGCCATAGAAATCTTTCAAGAATTTGACGCCGCACCGGTCACATCGACCGATCGTTGCGGAGACGACAAATGAGAGGGTCGCATATGTCTAACCTTCGGATATGCGACCGAGTTGTGGTTGAGGGACTGCATATACGAAAGTTTAGCGGTTATATTGTTGGTGAAAGCCGATCCGGTTCGCAATGGAAAGTCGTCAAGTTCGGAAGGAAAAGCGCCGAACTTTACCACAAAAAGTATTGCAGGCCGGCAACGCTCACCTCCACAAACGATTGCGGAGATTCTAAATGAGCGTTGTTACCTTTCCGGTGAAGCTCTGCGCCATGTGCTGCGGTCGCGCTACACAGTCAATTGACTTAGTTGACGAATATGGAATGCCTCACGGTCAGAAGCATATGTGCGACAACTATCCATTTTGCGACGATGATGACGAAGACGCAATCGTCACTCCGGCTGACCGCGCAGAGTCCAAAATTGGACAGCCATGATCAAGTCTGTCCAAAATTAGACAGATAGCGACCATTTTTGTGAAAGTGTGGCCTATAAGTGACGCTCTCTGGGACGGGTTCGGTCTATCCTCCGAATCATTCGAAACCCAGTACGGAGTGTTTTAGATTATGAAGAAACATATATTTGCGGCCTGCTTTGCCGCACTCGGCGTCGCCCCGGCCGCAGCCGCCGACATGGCCATGAAGGCGCCGCTGTCAGCGCCGGTCGCGCGGCCGATTTACGACTGGAGCGGCTTCTACCTCGGTATTAACGGCGGTGGCGGCCAGAGCCATAACTGCTGGGACATGAACGGCGCGTTGCTCTTCGGCTTTAGCCCGGCGATCTCGGAGGGTTGCAACACCGGTTCGGGAGCCGTTGCCGGCGGTCAGGTCGGCTACCGATACCAGATGAACAACTTCGTCTTCGGCCTCGAAGCGCAGGGCGACTGGGCCGATATCAATGGAAGCAACACCAGCAACGTGTTCAGCGGTTTGGGTTTGAAGCCCCCGAAGGGTGGAAGCCTGACGCTGGTCAACACAAACAAGGTCGACGCGATCGGCATGTTCACCGGCCAGGTCGGCTACTCGTTCGGATCGCTGCTCTGGTACGTCAAAGGCGGCGCGGCGGTCACCGACAACAAGTACAACGGCGCGCTCAATCTCACCACAGCCGGCCGGTTTTCGCTCTCGGCAACCGACAGCGCGTCGGCGGTCAAGTTCGGCGAGGTCATCGGCACCGGCATCGACTGGATGTTCGCGCCGGGCTGGTCGGTCGGCGCCGAATACAACCACCTCTTCATGGGGAGCAATAATGTTGGCTCCTCATTGACCAGCTTCGGCACCACACCAGCGATCCCTCTGCCGAAGAACCTACTGGCACCGGGTATGCCTACCCGGAACGACAGTATCAGCCAGGATATCGACATGGCGACCATCCGCCTCAACTATCGATTCACCTCGCACTAAACCTCCCCAAGACTGGCCGCCCTTCGGGGCGGCCTTTTTTCACGCTATGTCTCTGATTCGTTCACGGCTTTGGTCGCTTTTGTCGCAGACCAACCAGCCCAGAACCGGCGCGTGATGATCGGGTTTGTGATGATCGCCGTCGCCGCGCCGGCAGCAACTGCCTGTGGTAGCGTGAGCTTTGGCACCCAGATGTGCGGCGCGGCCAACGTTGTCTCATAGATGCCGAACACACCGCGCCAATCGCAATACGAGACGGCGTAGCGCTCGGTGACCTGAACGAGCCCGGGTAACAGCATCTCTCTGATCTGGCCAAGCTCTATGCTAATCGCACCATCTCCCACTTCTTTATGTTGCTGATCAGCGCGGCCATCTGTGCTGCCGTCACGGAGAACTCGCTATCCGGCGTTTCGACGTCATCGAGCTTGAGATGATACTCGACCATCGGCGCATCGCGATGGGGCGCAATCGCGCCATGGGCGGACAGGCCAAGCGGCGCCGTGTTGCCTTCATAGTCCGTCGCCCGCAGGATGGTCACGCCCGGCATCGGCCGCACGCTCATGACGATCGGCTTGCCGGTCTCGCGAACGGCCTTGATGATGTCCCAGTCCAGCATCTCGAAGGCGGAGATTTTGTACCTGGGGCAGTTGAAGTGTTCGAGAAACGCCACATCCAAAGGATCGAACACCGAGGAGAACCAGCGCAGGCCGCACTCCTCTGCCTGCCGGATTAACTTTGGGAACCATTCCTTCGGCGTATGCGTCCGACTGTAGAGATCGACCAAGGGAACGCCGTTAGCGAGGCGCAGAACTTCTGGGTTTTTGGAGCGCCGGAAGGCTAAGGGATAAATGTCGAAACACTGAAACTTGACCGCGTCCACCTCAATGTCGGCTGCGGCACGGATAAGCCGCAGCGCATTGTAAAGCGACCCGCCATGATTGCCGGAAATCTCGGCGACGATTTCGGTCATAGCTGCTCCAATAGAAGCTCCGCCAGCCTGCGGGCCAAATTATAAATGTCGACGCTTTCGATGTCTTCGGGGATGGAGAGCACCGCGACCTTTATGCCAAACCTTTTGTCGGCATCCTGCGGCGCGGAGACCATCCTATCCTGCGGGTCGTAGACAACATGCAGCTTAGGCATTGAGCCCCTTTCCGCGCTTACGCTCCTTCAGCTTTCGTTCCCACTCGCTACATAAGAATGGGCCGAGCATCGCCCGTGAATCTGCGTCAGCAAGTAGGGCCAGCATCCGCCTTACATCTTCATCCGATAACTGTTCCTCGCTCACAGCGCCATCTCCGCCGCCTTCCGAAACGCTGCGCCGATCTGCTCGATCTGCTCCAGCGTCGGGTCGTATGCACAATTTTCAAAATACAGCAGGCTGCGATCGTGCAGCTCCTCGGCGACCGGGCAGTGCCGCTCAAGCGGCGCGAAGGGTTTCATGCGATAGAGCGGCCCGCCGTTGTAGCCCTCGACGATCGGCACGCCCTGCGCCCGAAGCGCCGCGAAGAACTCGGCGCGGCAATCGTAGACCAGAAACGGAATGGTGTAATAAACGTGCTTGCAGTCGGGATGGACGTAGGGCGGGCACAGCCCGGAAATGTTGCCGATCGCCGCGATGATCGCCTCCGCCTGCTTGATCCTGCCGGCGATGATCTCCTCACCGCGCTTAAGCTGCACCCGCGCAATCGCCGCGCAGACCTCGGGCATGCGCAGGTTGAGCCCGATCCGCGCGTTGATGGTTTCGCCATGGTTGATGAACTTGCGGAGCCGTGCCGCTAGGTCGTCGTCGTTGGTGACACAGATGCCGCCTTCGCCGCATTGCAGCGGCTTATGCACGTTGAGGGAATAGACGCCGATGTCGGCGGTCGTGCCGGCGAGAACGTCGTCACATCTCGCGAACGGGGCCTGCGCCGCATCGACGACAATCTTCACCCCATGCTCGCGAGCCCAACCGGTCCAGCACGGTTCGGCGATCGCAAGGCCGAAAAGATGCGTCAGGAAGACAGCTTTCGGCTTTTCATCCTGGCACAAATTTCGCCTTGGCGGGCTCATCGCGAACGTTCTGCTGTCGACGTCGCAAAACGCCGGCACCGCTCCGGTGAACATCGGCGCCGCCGCCGTGGCGCTCATGGTCAGCGCCGGGCATAGAAACTTGTCGCCGCGTCCGAGTTCGACCGCGAAGGCGGCGGCCATCAGGCCGGATGTCGCGCTGTTGCAGGCGATGGCATGCTTGACGCCGAAGGTCTGCGCCCATTCCTCTTCGAGCCGCTGCACATGAAAGCCGCCGCGCTCTTTGCCGGCGAGATACCCGGACAACGGAGAAAAATGCATGGCATAAACGACATCATGCACCTCGCCATCGCCAATTGAATTAAATGACTTGATGTCCTGGATCATGCCAACGGTTCCCTGCGGTATTTAATAAAGTCTAAATTTAGACTTATTCGCTGGAACCCGCAACGCTCAAAAATCTTTTGCGAGGCCAGATTATGGGACTTGACTTCTGCATCGATTCGAAAGTCAGGAAAGTAGCCGCAGGCCATGTTCAATACTGGACAGGCCAGCCCCGCGCCGCGATGCTGCGGCGCGATCGTGATCGATACTTCGTAGGTCATGAGGTCGTTCTTTGCGGCGTCAAATCGGACGACGCCGACGCAGCCGCCAAGGCCCTCGGCAATCGCCACCAGATGCTCGGGATAGCCCTGCAGAACGTTGAACTGCATCCAGCGGTCGTGATCTTCGCGCGGCACGGCGGCGGTCGACCGGCTGTTGGCACAGGTCACCGGATCGTTGCGCCAGGCGAAAAGCCGGTCGGCGTCCTGCATCGTGGCCGAGCGGAGGTGGATCATGCGAGCGCGGCCCGCAGCTCGGCGATGGACATGCGGCGTGCCCGGTCGCTACTGTTGCCCTCGGCCATTGATTCGTGTCTCTTCTCGAACGTCGGTAGGCCGCGCACGTCCATCTTCGCACCCATGGCCTCGGCTAGGTCCCCGAGGCGATAGGCCGGGAGGGTAGGGATGACGGTCTCGCCGCCCCGCATGGCTTCTGCGGTCGCGAGCACGAGGGCTACTGCCTCATCAATGGTCATGAAGAATCGGGTGCAGTCGGGGTCGGTCACCGGCACGGTATCAGAGGTCTCCAGCATCTTGCGCCACGTCGGAACAACCGAACCGGTGCTGTTGAAAATATTGCCGTATCTGCAGACTGCAAAGGTCGGTCCGTAGTTCCCGCGTGTGTTGTTTGCGGAAATAAATAACGATTCGGCAAACGCTTTGCTGGTGCCATAGGGGCTGACCGGCTGGTACGCCTTGTCAGTTGAGAGGGCGACCACTTTCCTGACGACGTGTGCATCATGAGCCGCTTCGATCACGTTGACTGCGCCGCCGATGTTCGTCTTGGCAATCTCGACCAGATTATAAAA